>Ga0222715_10000049_pt1 | contig 123557 bp, 152 predicted proteins | sample C33_9DmetaG_FD_165056 | JGI IMG/M metagenome (GOLD analysis project Ga0222715, IMG submission 165056) | Estuarine water microbial communities from San Francisco Bay, California, United States - C33_9D | ecosystem: Environmental > Aquatic > Marine > Unclassified | place: USA: California...
TGCAACTCGTTTAGTACTCGCCTCCAATCTGGAACATATTTCATAATAAGCTCAGCAATAGCTTGCTTATCATGATCCACATTTTCGTGGTTCATAATGGAAATTACGCGAGAAAAGATTTGACGCGACAGTTCTACTTTATCGTTCTTAGAGTATTTAAAATCAATGACAGAACACCTAGAGTGTAATGGTTCAATGATTCTATTCTTGAAATTACAAGTGAGAATGAACCCACAGTTCTTACTAAACTCCTCCATAAAGTTACGGAGAGCTGGTTGAGTAGACTGTGGGTTCAAGTAGTCAGCCTCATCGAGGATTACATACTTACGCCCACCCGTAAATGAAATAGAACTTGCAAAATTTCTGATGTCATTACGTAGTGTATCAATGTTACCATTCATAGATCCATTTATTACAATATAGTCACACCCCATCTCTTCAAGCATAGCCCGAGCTACAGTAGTCTTACCTACACCAGGTCCCCCACTAAGAATAAGATTAGGTATGTTATTTTGGTCAACAAATTGCTGAAAGGTACCCTTCAGCTCTTCAGGTAATACTGTATCTTTTACAGTCTTAGGCCTGTACTTTTCTGTCCAAAGAAAGTCCTGCTTCATTAGACATACTCAGAATTAGTTTCAACCGCAATCCAATATGTGACCTTAGGTCCAGTTTGATTGATCGATGTGAACTTAGCAAGTCCCCTTGATGTTATTTGTACGTTATAACCAAAATTCATCAGCTTTAGATTCTCCGTCTTAAAGATAAACTTAAACTTACGGTTAGTATCATTAGACTTAATCTTTAGCCTGAAAGTATCAGATGTACTATCTTTACTGTTCAGTGCTTCAAGACAGATGTTATCATCACCTGAAATAGCTACCTCAGGCAACTGCATAACATTAGATGCCCTAAGCAATTGTGTAATTTGTTCAAAGTCTATATCGAGCTCAACATCTGGTACGATATCAATAGACTCCTTAGAAGGAGCAAGGATCATAGATGGCTCAGCATATGTGTAATTAACACTCTTCTGATCATCTTCAATCGTGAATTGATGCTCACCGAAGTGAACCTGAGGCTGATTGAATAGGCTTAGAACACCTAGAAATCTAGGTAGCTCATAGATTGCTGCACTGCCAGGAAAACTATCCTGAGTCTCTGCTCGAGCCAGGATACTTTTCTGCGGTGACATAGTTGTCAATACATTACCAGACTTGAACGAAAGGTTAGGATTAATCAACGAAAAGTTCTTCAATATATTCACAGTATCATTACTAAACTTCATTATCACTTCCTCTTTTTGAGTTGCGATTTATCTGCAGTAGCTGATGCTCCAATCGATGCAAGAGCTTGAAGACTACCACCGAATACATAACTACCAATGTGTTGTAGTTTAATCCAAGGACATAACCAAATATTAAGTCCAGCTTTACGAGACCACTGACAGAACATATAGTCCTCAGAAAGATATCGTTTGGTATCTGGACAGATAACAGTATCAAAGAAAGCCATAATCTCACGATCGCCATTAAAGTGTTCTGTACGAACATGATCAGGCTTGTACATAAGCTCAGGATAATTCTCTGTCATTACACGAAGTGCTTTTTTCGTGAACATCATAAAACCAGTACCACCTTCAAGTACTTGAGCTGGCTCATCTAACTTGATCTCTTTGGTACCTTTGATAGGATTGAACACATAGTCTCCTACAAACTCCTCAAGAATATTAGGATTCTCATCAGCTCGACCTTGATCTACTGCAGACTTAACCTTTTCCCACGAGATAGTCTTCTTAGGATAAGGAGCACAAAGAATATCAAATTTACTACTATCATCTTCATGATCCATTAATGCTAACATACTAATAACATCATTAGCCTGGAAGCCAATGTCGCTATCAATGAATAGCATATGAGTGCATTCTGATCGCATGAACTCATCACAGCAATAGTTACGAGCTCGAGTGATTAGACTCTCATTGAACAGGTAGTAGAACTTTAATTCTATACCATAATGCATACACAATGCGGACAAATCGTTTGTAGACTTTGTGAACATACCTGCGCACATACCACCATACATTGGTGTTGCTACAAACAACTTACGCTTACGTAGCTCTTCTATTTCAATCTTAATTTCCATTAATTAACCACTCCATAGGCCTCATCATGAGCCTTACCTAGTCCATAATCACCATCATATAACTTGAGAGCTTCTGCTTTGAACAATAGGAACTGGCCTACTCGAGTACCTCGTTTAATTTTCGCACTGCCCACATTAACATGCATAGCTCCAGCCATAACACCACTGTAACCAGTGTCGTAAAGACCGCTAGTGATGAAAATACCGTTACGATTAAGAGTAGAGCGAGTGATAACCCAGCCCGCTTCACCCTGTCCAATAGTGACGATCCCTTCCATAATAATTTCGTAAGTGCCCGTTTCGAGGTGCCACCATCCGTCTGCGCTAGGAGATATTTCAGTTGAACCTCGATGAACCTTCTCGGTTTCGTCGATTTGAAATAGTTCGTTATTGACCTTAAATAGTTTGTCAATCCGGAGATCGATGGCGTTAGGTTGGACTTGATCAATGTCAAACTCACTCAGATAAGAATTGCTTTTCTTGCTTCCCAGATGAATCATCATTACGTTCATTCTCCTGCGTGTAATAATATAGTAGAACAATATAGTGGATAGCTTTCAACAAGTCTTTCTTGTTATAGCCTTCCTTTTTACCATACCTCATGAGGTACTTAATAGCTGTGTCGCGTGCAGTAGTACCAGCACTACCTAACATCTCCCAGATATCAGTAGTCTGTAGTTCACCTTTGCGAACATAGTGACCTTTGTAAGTAGAAGCAATATAATCTCCTACCTCTTTAAGAATCTGATCCTCTTTGTATTTGTATTGAGGTTTCTTTGGTGCTGTATAAGATTTGTGAGAAAAGTCATGGTCCAGATCTAAATGTATTTGATATGTACCAAAGCTTCCCTCATAATGGTTAGCACCCCAGTCGTTAAGATGGGATACCGAGACTTCACCATCAGCTCCTACATCTAATTTGTACGAGCCCATATCAATTACATCATTACCTTTACTGATCTTTTTATTAGCCATGGTTAGCCCTTTCAAATTGTCTTTGTCGTAGCATTTCTATGCCATCTAACTGTTCGTCTTCTGTAAGATGTCTCCAACCAGCTACTTCTTCTGTAGTACGCCCACACCCCAAACAATAACCTTCGTCATCGTATGTACAAACTTTAATGCATGGGGTATATTTTGCTTTAGGCATTCTTGCACAATCCGTCTATGTAATTCATATTAGTACGAGCAGCTTCTAACGAATTAATATCTACATAATTCGCATCAAAGTCAACTTCGTTTTCATACTTTCCATCGACAAGGCCAGTTGGTGATTGATCAAAAGGAATGAGATTCAACCCAGCCCAGATGGCTGCAGAAGAGTCCCATGTAGATATATAGTCGTGAAAGGGCCTCATGAACATAATTTCATTGGGACCATCTACCATTCCAAGCATATGAATTTTCTGACCGTTAGATTTAAATCTTTCTAGCAGTCCATAGAATTCCAAAGTGTACATAAACCTAAGTCTAGATACAAAACGTTGAAGTTTGTTACCACGTTCAACACCATAAGCATTAGGAATGTTGAGAATACTAATCCCGATATAATCAACAAGATCAGGATTGCTGGCAGCCCAAGCAAAAGACTTAACGAGGCTATCAATGTCACCAATCTTTGCCTGAGGACAGAAGAACGTTCCGTAACCTGCTTGTTTGAATTTAGGTGAAAGTTCGTATGCTGCATCGATAGTCTTGCTATGATCCTCGTTTGGATAATCTGTCATAACAATATAATCGACGTTATTTAGCTTGTTTGCTAAGTCAATCAGCTTATCTGATGATAGCATTGGTTTACCCTGCTTATACATCTCGAAAGCAGAGTTGTCCATAATAATAGTACCAGTCTCCTCTTTGTAGAAGTCTACGTACTTTTCATCTTCCTCAATAAGGTGGGCCAGCACAAGATGTGCTGGCCTTCCCTTTACCAAATCGAGATGTTTCGTTGGTGCAATATGACAAAAGTCAATCACAATACAACCTTTGTAGTTTTAGTAGTACCAAGTTTGTAATGCGTACGACCATCGATCTTGGACTTAGCAAAGTCCCAATGTGAACGCTTACGAATCTCAGACATACGAGCTTGTGGATTTCCACATACAGTCCTTAGCTGGGCAGTATTATACCACTTACTGTCACTCATCATACCAATGAGCATCTTATGTTCCGAGATAGGATTTTCACGCTTAACTTCAACATTTAAATTAGTCATAATAACAAATCGCTCCATTTTCGTTGTCTTCACTTACCGTAATCGTCATCTTACGATTGGGATATGCTTGCCTGATATAGTCATGTAGATCATCAGCGATCATCTCACAAGACTTGTAATCAAGCTGCAGGGTACCGTGACTGTATAAAGCCTCAAGCTCACGCTTGAATAAGATGAACTCAATGTCCCTATCATCATGGAACACTTCGATCTCAACCTTGAAATGAAACATATGACGATGCTCATTACGAAGGAACTCTACACCTTCAGGAGCAAGAGGATACTTATGTATCCCCTCTTTCTGAAATGTCACGAATATTGTCTTCATATTACCTTTTCTCCTTTACTCAACATGATATTAGAAGCTAGCCTATCAAGCTCTGTGCTGGTCTTAGCCTTCTGTACAGCGTACCTGAATCTTAGCTCATGAATAGCAAACTTGCCAACATTTTTTACAGCAAAGTCTTCTATCATTTTATACATGAGCTTACGTTTCTCTTCAACACCTACAGTTTCCCATACTTGTTGAGTAAGAGCTACAAAATCATTCTTCATGACATGATCTCCATATCTGCAGCAACAGTGCCACGTAGACTTTTCAACTTATTATTAAGTTGCCAAGCATTATTATTAGCCTGATTAAAGATTCCGATCAACTGGTCTTCAGTAAAATATTCTGGCATCAAAAAGAATTCTGTAATGCCACCCATCCCGTCAAGGACACCTGGCTCCAGACCAAAATATTCTTCGAGATTAAAATCCTTAGGACACACAGCTCGCATCGCATGCTCTACACCAAACGCAGCAATGCGCGCATGTAGATATATGTCTGATGAGATGTAGATGTGTCCTATTTCTTCTATGTCAAACAGACCGTAGCCAGGATGCCAGAACTTAGAATTTCTTCCGAACCTTTCCTGCATAAGTCTCGAATGAGATTTAGAGATACCAATTTTATATGCAGACTTATCATTACAAGTCCACTTCAGTAGGTAAATATTCATAACGACTCCATACGAGTTAAACTAGATTAATTTCACCACCATACTTAGAGGTGACAGCAATTGCATTCCAAGGATGTAAGCTCTCTTCATGTGAGACTGCAATACTGAAGTCTTGAATCCGACCACCTACATGCCAATCATCCAACGCTTTATATAATATACGACAAACGTCTTCAGAAAACAACAGGTTTGATCCATTTAATTCTGCAAACGCTTGTTCATCTTCACGCTTAACAACAATTTGTACTTCTGTAGGGATATGTTCACGACATAGCTCTACAAGATCTTCTATCCAAATGAATTCATCTGGGTCGAATTCAACCTTAACCTTAACAACAGATCGTTGGCTATGTGCATTAGCGGCTGCCTTACGTCTAGTTCTAGCATCATATGCCAGTTCAAAGCTACAAGGACAGGTGCTACTATAGACGTAATCAATTGTAAGATAGAATCTATAACGCCCATCTTTATACTGCCCTTCCAATTCGGTCTCGTATGCAATATGACCTTCGAGACCACTACGTAGACTCTTCTGGGTCCATGGATACTTAAACCTAAGTTTACAATATGCATTGTTGCTCCCTTGCTTTTCAGCAAGAGTCTTCAATGCTTCTTTCATGCCATCGATTGTAAATTTATTCTCAATGGTCTCATGCATCAAAAGATACAGACGAGATAGATTCAATCCCTTTGCATAAGGATCGTCCAAGCTACAATACAAACTAGCCTTAGTCTGCAATACTTGAGACGTACCATCTCGTCTCATTACTGTTACCGGTAGATCAACAGGAGCAATACCAACCTTACGAAGAGGTACTCTTGCTCCAGGGAGGACCGGATCCACTTGTGGATCCGGGAGCTCGTCTTTGTTAACTACATGGTTCTTGTCATATTCAAATACAAGATCTGGCATCTTGCTTGAGTAATCAATCATCAAATTCTCCGTCTTCACGATGGCCAACCTTCATGGCCATGTTGCTATCCGTTTCACGTACTTCTACTTTACAACACCAGACACGAGTGCCTGGCTCCCAACTAGGAAGGAAGATAGTATTAACATACTCATACAAGTATGCTGCTAGACCTTCACATCCAGTCTTTTCTACTTCAGTGATCTTAGCGAGGCCAAGCTCACCTAACCTTATCAACTCATCGCGCTGAGGATCATCCTCAGCTACTAATAGTGTATGGTCAAACCAATCTTCGAGCAACTCTTTTAATGGCTTTAGACCACCAAAATCTACTACCCAATTCCTTGCATCAAGATCTTCCGCTTCAAACTCAAAGTGAAAACTCAATGCGTACCCATGAATAAGATTGCAATGACTGTCAGCGCGCCATTGCCTATATGCTACAGGACCAAGATGCCTGTATGATTTGGTTGATATGTACTTAGCCAATTTATACTCCTACCTATAAAAATCGTGAATACCTGATTGTTTATCTCTCCTCACTGATTCGTACAACTCATCTTTGATTTTGAAGTTACCACTAATTGATATCCTATCTCCATCAGAAGCATTCTTAGTTGTATAGTGAGGTAACCAAGATGGGAAGAAGCATAGCTTTCCGAGGTCTGGTTTCTCCTCATGTGTCATGGATTGGTTATGCATTTGCATATGAAAACGTAAAGTACCCCCCTTCATATTTAAAGGCAACTGCGGATAATAAACCCATGAAAGAAATAAATGAGCAGTGTCCTTAGGAGCCCTGTGACTATGAATCATTGTCGATTCATTAGGTCCTAAAATATGAGCCCACGTCTCACCTAGATAATATCTGTCATCAAACGTAGCATGACATATTGCTATAATCTTTTGTTCTAACTTTTTAATCTCCGGATCGTCTGGCATCCTAGAGTCTTCGTTACCTGTGTTATCAGGATCAGGATCAATCTTTCTGTCTCTCCAAGACAAACACGCCTTGGAGATTCTTTCATTGTCCATACCTTCTACACGAGTAGCAAAAACTTTAATTGCTGCAACAGTATTAAACCCCAATTAGATTCCCCCATAGATAACAATGTACTCGAGCAGATACATTATATCCACGTTTAAATGCTTTCTCTGCTACTTGACCAGCAATGTTCTCTTGCTGTTCTGCCAATGCACCTACTGGCATCACATAAACAGGATAGTCGATACCTACAGCACGAAGATCAGAAATAACATCTTCCATTTCTTCCCACTGACGATCTTCTTTACCCATTACAAACTTTAGCTGGCCATGCCTACTAAGCATACGATATGTTTTTAGGACATTAGGTTGTATAGCCTTATCCTTTGTTTCACCAGAAACAGTAAACAATTTAGGACTAATGGAGAAGAATAATTCCTCATCAAAATTACCTCTGTTCTCAAAGTAGTCTATAAAGTCTACAGATAATGGTTGTGTACCATTAGTCTCGAACGTGACACTCTTAGGCATATTCGATGCATATCGCGATCCTCGCATACTTGCTACTGGACCGCCATTCATATTTTTAAACTCTTTAAGAATACCAACAGTTGCTTCCTGAGCATGTGGCATCAAAGGTTCACCACCAGTAAAACACATATGTTGTATCAACCCAGACGGATGTGCAAAGTATCCTTCAGGATTACTGTCAGTCTTCATTTGGTCTTTAATTCGATTAGCAATCTCTGCAGCAGTACCTCTGCGTTGCAGTTTCTTGAACCCAGCAAACCATGAGTATGAACTATCACATCCATATTCAAACACTGGCAAGTCTTCCATCGTAGGATACTTGTCTGGATTCTCTTTTAGTTCTTTAGCCACATCTTTGTATGGCAAAATATAAGTCGACTCATCAGTAGGATCTTTTTGCATAAATCCATTGCATTGTAGGTTGCATAGAAAGAATCTTAGCCACCCACTAGGTACTCCAGTATACTTACCCTCGCCCTGAACAGAGTGAAAGATTTCGCTATACGCATACTGCTTATCTGCCATGTTTCATCCTTTGCTTTTTCAATCGTTTAATAGCCATATCAAGTTTCAATTTACTTACTCTCTTCATAAAGTCAACACCATTACAGTGATCAAATTCATGCTGAAAGATTCTTGCAGACATACCATCAAACTGTTTAGTTACATAATCACCATATGGATCTCTAAACCTAACACGAATAAATCTTGGGCGTCTGACCTTGAGCCAAAGCCCAGGAAAAGACAGACAACCCTCGTCTAAAAGCACGTTATTATCGCTGTAATACGTTATTGTAGGGTTGAAACATGCAAACGCTGGTTCACCTTCCATAACAAACATATTAAGGGGTATACCCACTTGACAAGCGCTTAAACCAACGCCTCCTTCGGTTCTCATCAGTTTAACCATTGACTGAGAAAGATTAACTGGATCTACTTGAGGACTGTCAAAATTAAAAGTCTCTACCTCTTGATTGAGATATGTTCTGTCAAGCTGAAGATCCATTGTACCATCTTTAGCATTGATAAAACTCTTGTATTGATACCAGAAAGGGACTGCAGATTTATTACCAGTCGTATCTGTTTTAAATTCAGTTTCTGACATTTGTATTAGCCACCACTTGTTGTCTCAAATTAGTTGTACTAAAGTCATGATCTCGTTTATTATAATATGTTCTGATGTGAGGCAAGTCTTTACCAGTAAACTCCTTGCCAATATAATCACTTCCAATTATTCTAATGTCTAATGGAATATGAGTCAAGATAGCAAGAAGTTCTTCTTCTGTACTATATGGAATAATTTCATCAACATACTTAACAGCAGATACTTGAATGTATCTTTCCATGTAAGATTGTACTGGTTTATTTTTGGATGGTCTGTCTAGCGTTGGATCTGTTTGAAGAGCAACAATAAGATGATCGCATACAGACTTTGCTTCTCTTAACATTAATATATGACCAGCATGGAGCAGGTCAAAACTAGAAGCTGTGATACCTACAATTTTATCCTTCATTTAGAACGCCTCCCATCAAATACACATCTAAACACCAAATCCTCACTCCAAGAATTTGATACTTTATGAAAGACTCCATCTGCAATAGGAATGACATCGCCTTCCCTAACAGCAATAAAAGTCTCATCTAATTGAATGGTACCTTTGCCACTTATGAAGAAATAGACTTCCTCTTGTCCTTCATGTTTGTGACCAGACGTTTGCATTCCCGGATGTAGAATAGTCTGACTGACTACTAGATTGTTAAGTCCAGTAAAGTCCTGTACTATATATCTTTCGTCTTGTTTAACTACATCCCCCCTAAAGAATTTTCCCATTCCAACTGTTAAGCTACTAAATATTGTCATGTATTATTTCTCCAAAATGGTTAGCCATTTTATTATTCCAAGGTTTTCCTGCATGCATTAAATCTCTTGATGAGAAATCAGTCATGTCACGATAGACAGTAAAAAAGTCATTATATTTTCCTTTATTAATTCTATCTTCCGAAAACCACACTTTAACTTTTAACTGATGGCAAATCCACTTGATAGCTTCAACGTTTTTATGCCATGTAATGTGACTTTCAATAGGAGTAAATCCTTTATCAAATGGTGTAGTTATGTCAAGATTTTCTGCTTGTATTCCAGTGAGGTTACCCGAAATGTTATTCGGTCTAAATCTATTCTCCGTATCAACATACTCTTCTTTTCTGGTATTTGCCCACGAATGAAAAATGAATACTGCTCTAGGTTTAACTATAGGGACCCATTTTTTTATCACTCGATAAAATGTCTCTATACCTGATGATACGCAACCCAAGTTAATATAAGGCAATTCTTTAGGATGCGCGATGTGAGTAAAAACATCTTCTTGGTTTATACCTATACCAAAAAAATTACTGTCTCCTACATATGCTATACCTCCAGGTTCTACTTTAAAAAAGTCTCTTACAGAACCATCATGTCTAAACCCTTGTTTATTAATTTTGTATATAATGTTATCTTTTGTCCATCCATTACTTTCTATTATTTTTCTTTTAACATCATCTTTCATATTTTCATCATAATGTTCTTCTGTATCTGTAGGAACCCAGTTAATTTCACTATCTAAACCTTGTGATAATACATATTTGTAATGAGGAGGTTGGCCAAAAACAGGCTGTTTATGTATCCAATTTGGGTCAACTGTATGTCCTACCTGTATAATAGATTCGTTTCTAATCCATCCCATCTTATTTCTCCAGATTATCATTTACTATTTTTTTAAAATCTTGTACAAGATTATTATTCCATTGAGTTCCTGGATGCATTAAATCTCTTGCAGTCTTTTGACTACCCCATATTCTATAATTTTTATAAAAATTTTCATACAATTTGTCGTTTGGTGGTTCCTCCATTACCCATATCTTAGTTCCTGTTTGATGGCATATCCATTTAATTGCATCGATATTTTTATGCCATCTAATTTGTACGTCTAATGGATCAAATCTATACAAAGTATGTTCTTGATCTGATTGATATGTATGATGAACAAAAGCATTTTTATTACTAATAAAATGTTCGGACCTAGTTTGAACCCACGAATGGAAAACACATAACAATTTTGGTCTAATTATAGGTAACCATTTTTTTACTACTCTATAATATCCTTCTATACCGTGACCAGGACAGCCCATGTTAATATAAGGCAATTCTTTTGGATGAGCCTTATAAGTAAAAGTATCTTCTATATTAATTCCTACACCAAATATAATACTGTCGCCTACGTAGGCAACACCTCCGGGGTTTACTTTAAAAAAGTCTCTTGCAGAACCATCGTGTCTGAACCCATTCTTGTTTATTTTATAAGTTATATTAGTCGATGTCCAACCATTTTCTTGTAAAAGTTTTCTTTCATAATCGCTTTTCATATTTTTATTATAGAGTTCTCGTGTGTCCCTAGGAAACCATAAGTGCTCCTGATCATCATACTTAGTTCCATAAAAATGAGGCAGTCCAAATCTAGGATCTTTAACCATAAGATCCTTATCTATAACCTTACCTTTTTCACCTAATTCTATCATCAGGCAACCATCCTCGAAAAGTTCTTATGTTTCTCAAATCTGATCACACTAGTGAATCTATCTACTAGTTGGTCTGTCTTATGACTAATAATAAACACATTAGTATCAGAAACAATATCCATAATAATCTTCATAAAGTCATCTGTACCTGCAGAGTCCAAGCTACTATCAAACACCTCATCCATAATCAATAGGTTAGTAGCTGCACTATTCTTTAACTTTGCAATGGCTCTCCATGTGAATAGAAGAGCGAGATCAATTCTCATCTTCTCACCTTCACTGAACGAAGCATATGAAAACTCATCACGGAACCTTGACTTAATAATCTCATTAAAGTTTTCATCCAACTCGAACTGTACAAAGAAGTCCATTGCTGATAGATACTTGTTAATCAGTTTATTGATAATAGGAACATACTGCTTAATAATTTTAGACTTAATACCACTATCCTTTAGCAGTTTAGTTGCCATATCCATCACAGCTTTTTCTCTAGTGAGACTAGCTTGTTCTCTATATAAGTCCTCATTCTTAATAGTCAACTCTTCAATCTTATCTCTTTCTTCTTTAATAAGATTTTCGTTGTCTCGTACTTCTGACACTTGCTGTTCTAGTTGAGAGTTCAAAGCATTGAGACTATTCATTTGTGATTGTTTGTCTATAACTTTGTACTGTATTTCATTTATCTCTGTAAGTGCATTTGCTATAGTTTGTATTGCTTGATCTTTTTTATCAAGTATTTCTTGTAGCTGACCAATTTGGTTGTTAAGCTCAGTCGCGCGCGAACCCGATGACTCCACCCTGTGACTCTTGTGGTGCTCATCCATTGGTTGCTGGCAAGTTGGACACGTATCATTCTCTTCGAAGAAAGCGATTTCACTAGCAAGAGCTTTTGCTTTAGACGCGAGTTCAGATTTGATCTTCTGTCCTTTAGCAAGCTCCTTTTCCACCTTATCCTTTTCGTCAACCTTATGTAGAGACCGTACATTCTCAATGCTTGCTTGGTAGTCATTGATCTCTTGTTGGATTGCAGTGAGCTTGACTTTGTTCTCCGAGATCTGACTTTGCTTCTTTTTAATTTCCTCATCTTTTTGTGACTCTAACTTATCAATATATTCATGAATAGTTTGTATCTGATTGTTTATCAGATCCTTGTTATGATTAGTAGTCAGTAACTTATCTTTATTATCACTAACCTTATCTTTCAATAATAGCTGCATGATAGAGAAGATACCTATATCCAACAGATCTTCAATAACTTCTCTACGATCAGTTGTCTTTAGCTGCATGAAAGGAATAAACGAGGATGATCCAAGCACAATGATCTGTGTAAAACTTTTGTGATTGATCTTTAATATATTCTTCTCGAGTACATCTTGATAATCACGAGCATTGGCTTCTTGGTTTAGTAACTTGTCGTTCTTCCACACTTCAAATAGTCGAGGCTTCAATCCACGAACGACCTTATACGTGTCTCGACCAATATCAAAGACTACTTCAACAACCATGTGACCATTGTTAACACTATTGACCAGCTGAGTAGTAGCAATCTTTCTAAATGCTTTACCATACAATCCATAACAAAGAGCATCAATGAACGTACTCTTACCAGCACCATTGTCTCCAATAACAAGAGTTGACTTGTTATCATCTATAGGTAACTCAGTCCAGAAGTCTCCATAAGATAGGAGATTCTTCCATCGTATAGCCTTAAATCTAATCATTCTACCCTAAGTGCCTCACTATACAGTCCTCTCATTAAAGACTGTAAATCAGTTTTGTAGTTCTTGATATCTAACGAATCGATGTAGTTATCAAGAATGGTTAAGGTATCTTCTGCTTCATTAACTATATCCTCTTCACCTTCAACATCAAGATGCAGATGTGCATCTGTGACCTGCACATTAATTGGATCATTGTTCTCTATCTGTGTGATAAACAAATCAAACAGATGTGGGTTGCCCTTAGACTTTACAACAACCTTAACATACTTATCGCGTAGATATGAATAATCAGCGCTATTAAGGCTATCATAAGTCCAATTCGTATCGTCGTAGAACTCTTTGTAAAATAGTCTATAAGGATTCGGAACAAAAGTCAACTCCCTGGTTTCCGTATTATATATGTGAAAACCTTTTAAATCCTCATAACATGACCACGTCATTTCATAAGCAGTACCTAGATATGTAATGTTATCTGAGGTACTCTTGTGGTGATAATGACCTGTGTACAATTGATCGAAGTGCTTAAATTTATTAGCAGGTATGCCAACATGCGATGGCATTCCTTTATACATTTGAAAGCCATTTAACTCGAGGTGAGCCATACATACTTGAGCTCGTGTATTCTCAACCATCTGCCATGATTGCTCTTCATTCTCTTTGCATATCCAAGGAAGGAACAGCATTTGCAAACCATCGAATGTCACTTCGGTTGGTTCAGAATACTCAATTATGTTATCAAACCCGTCGAGCAATAGATTGATACTATTAACGGATAATGTATTTTTGTATGTAATGTCATGATTACCTACAATACAATGTAGAGTCATCCCTTTATCTTTTAAGGGCTGGAAGAACATTTCCTTAGCTGCTTTAAGAGATGTATATGATATAAACTTCCGTCTATCAAACGTATCTCCTAAATCAATAACAGTGTCAATGTTGTTAGCTTCACAATGAGGAAAGAACACATCATCATAAAACTTTTTTTGGAACTCTGCTACTTTTAAATTATCGTTACGAGCTCCAAAGTGTAAGTCAGTCACCAATGCTATAAGCATGTATCACCCTCTACGAAATGCTTTTTTGCTGTTATTAAAGTTGTCCGTTTCTTTTTTAATAGCTTCTTGGATTTGTTCGAGACGATGACAATAGTTTTCTCGAAGTGCTTCAGGTACGGATTTGTTCTTCATCTCACGAATGAGATAAGCAATTGATTCTGGCATGTCCATTAGATTACTCCATTAATTAAAAAACTTCTCGACTCCTGTAGGCTTCCTAGCCACCTTTCGTTTACGTTCTGAAGTTTCCTCAAAATTTGTTACAAAGTCTTTCATATAATCACTATCTAGATCAACCTGCAGTCCACTAAAATGTTCTGAGTCTGAACCATGTTCAACTAACGAATCAAAGATCATAGAGTTTTCAAGAGCTTTATGTTTAATATATAATTGTTTCTTTTCTTTTTGAATACGTCTAAGAAAAGCATAGTATATGATTTGTGTAAAGTATGCGAAAGGATTAGTGAATCTAGTAGGATCAAAGTTGTCAATGTATCTTATACAATTCTCAATACCATCACTGACCATGTCATCCTTCGCAGGATAATTAGCAAAGTTAGGTTTAGTAGCCAAACGAGTTGCAATTTCTACCAGACAATGACCTACATAATTTGGTACTCTAGGCTTATCGTCACCGACAGCTTCAGCTTCCTCAACAGACTTTCTATACTCAACCATAACAGCGTATAGCTTCTTATTGTCTACATAATGATTCTTTGATCCTGCCATGATTAATGCCTTGTAGTCTTTTCATCAATTTTAAACTGCTCATCAAATTGATCAGCTACTTCGTCTCGTGAAGGACCATGTCTTTGTCTTACTTTTTCTTCTACCATTTCTTTATAGCCCTCCATAACAAATTGTTTATAGTTATCAATTACATCGTCCCTCAAATCATTAACTGAGGCAACAATTTTATCTTTACCTAATACTACTTTACCGCTTTTATTAAATAACATCCAGCTGGAGCATTGTATAAGTGTCATTCCTCCAGGAGCTAAATGTCTATAAACTATAATGGGGTCCCTAAGAACTAACTCAGAATCGTTTTCTTTGACGACCTGAGTTAGAAGTTCTTCGCCCGTAATTAACTTTACTAAAGAGAAATACATTATTACTCCTTTAGGTTGAAGGGTCCGTGTATCTCATACTTAAAATTTTCTTCATTGTATATCCTTACTCTTTCTGCATAATGGGTCATTGTATAGTTTGTCCATCCTTTCCATCTAAGGTCGTCAACGATGTCAAATAATCTAGCGGAAACTTTATTATCATTCGTGCGCAAGCCCCGACCGATACTTTGCAGGACTCTAATTTTACTTTTGGAGGGAGAAGCGAACACGATGTTATCGAGATTACGAATATTAATACCAGTAGAAAATGTACCATACGACGCAAGTATAACATTGTTGTTGTTTTTTTCTACATAGTTTCTAATATGTTCTCTGTCGTCTCCAGATACTCCTCCATAAACTAAGTGCACTTCTTTGTCTAAACTTTGACACATATCATATAATGGTTTCCCGTGTTTGTCAACATACGAGAACAATAAAAGAGTATTGCCTTTTAACGAGGACAATAGTTTAACGATAAATTCGTTACGTGACTTATTGCCTACAATGTACTCAGTTTCTTTTCTATAATCAGCTCTTGCGAGTTGTTGTTTGTTATAGTCAGTATGCTTGAGCACTAGTACATTAATATTTAGGTCTGCAAGAACTTTGTTCTCCATTAGTTCTGTAGTCGTAGTTACTTTTTCAACAGGTCCAAACAATCCTTCTAATACTAATCTATGTGTAACTGTACCGTCTAGTGTCCCTGTAAAACCAAATCTGAAAGGACAATCAGTCAGCTTTGTCATTATACTGGTTAGAGATTTAGCTTTAAATAAGTGTGCTTCGTCTCCTATAACTACATCAAACTGTGAGAAATATTTACGAGGCATTTTATATATTGATTGCCACGTTGATACAGTGATTCTATTCAAGTCGTTTTTATCAACGCCACCAGTAATACCTGTAACAGTTTCTGTACATCCATAATCAGTAAAGTCCTTTATCATCTGATGTACAAGAGAAACAATAGGAACAAGAATTAATACTCTATGTCCAGCATAATGTTGGGTTAACAAATAAATAATTAGTGACTTACCTGAGCCAGTAGGAGACAACAGTAATTGTCTCTTATTATTAACACATGCTGCAACTGCAGTTTTCTGATAGTCTCTAGGTTGAAAAGGTAAATTTATACACTCAGCAAGATCATCAACATCTTTGTCCCCAAAGTTCGTGGTTGAAACAAACTTTTTGTCGAGAAAAAAATCGTAGTCTCTACCTTCGCAGAACTGTACGATGTGACTAGTCAATCCAGCATAGATGGTTCTCGTTACTGGATTGAATAATCTTATCTTACCATCCCACATCTTGTTACGAACAGCAGGCATAAATCTAGCGCCTGGTACTTCGAATGTGAAGTAATCAGCTAACTCCTGAGCAATAGAAGGCTCACAGTTTACTTTACAGTGTGTATCATCAAGATGTTGAATCTGGATCATATACAGCCTTATACAGGTTGGCCTCAGTATAGCTATGTTCTATTGCCACCATATACTCTTCTTTATACCCACCACCTCTATTGTCTGTCGTGAGGCCTGTCTCATAATCCATCGTATGCTTGTATCGATAGACTTTATGGCCCTCTTTTTCTAAGTCTTCCAGCATATCCCAAAGCGGTTTGAGACTTCCAGATTTATCATTTATGTCCTCGATGAAATATAATCCCCCAGGTCTCAACCTTTCTTTAAAGTTGTGGTACGTTGCTACTTGAGATACAGCTGTGTGATCTCCATCGTCAATTATAACATCAAAAAAACCACCATACCTAGATAGTGGCATTATATCATTTGTCTGTTTGTAGCTAGTAGAGTCCATGATAAAGTAATGAACTCTATCCTTATATGCTTTCGAATGTCCTGAGTATATTCTTTTGTATCTGTGTTGGAATTGGTTACTAATGTCAATACCATATATTTGTGCGTGACCAAAGTACATAGACCACATATGCCAGCTGGTACCTTTATGCATGCCAATTTCCAGGAAATTAAACTCCTTGTCTTTGAGGTCAGGAAAGTACTTCGAGTATGTCTTATGATATTGCCTTGGCTCTATCCGATCGAGGCTAGCAGAACCAAATTTTATCATATATCTCATAAGTAATGAGTCGTACTCGTCCTTTTGATATTCTAAATCAATCATGCTCCCACCTTAAACCTTTCCCAATCAATAGCGTTTTTAAGTTGATATCCTCTTGTGTTAAGAGTTCGGATCACATTTTCCAAGAAGTCTATTTTCTCTTTGGCATATGCAATCTTCAAGTTGCTATCGATAATGTCTTGGTCAGAATCCATATACATTGGAACGTCAGCTTTGAGAATCTTCAACTGATTAGGTTCCCACCCAAGGTCTTTGTAGTCTTCATGTGACAACATTCCCATGTAGTGTTCATACTTCAATCGTTTTAGTTGCTTGGATTGCTCAACGAGACGGGTATAGTTCAACCTTTCATTACTATAGAACCTGTAGTATTTATAATGCAGCTGAGGAATCTTAATGGACTCCTCCCCCAGCTCAGTTCTATCTATTTGGCTATCTGACTGCCAGTATTCAAAATAATCATCTAAGTTCATCAAGCTGTGCTTTCAATGCTGTTATTTTTTGATTAACATTCTCAATCAACGACTCACTGACTCTACCTGGAAGTTTTGGACTTACTTCCACAAAGTTTGCATACTCAAGATATTTCATATTAACATCACTTCCATTATATATTTGGTCAAATCTATCTTTACCGTATTGCGAAAACTTATAGACCAATGACTCTGCTTCTGCACCTATCATACTGATAACGAAAGACCGGTCAAGAGCTTTCTGATTAAAAAATGCTGTACCGTACACAGCATGCCACAATCCAGCTACTGCTGTTTCTGTAGTACAAGGCATACTATCCAATATTTCAAACGTACCTAATAAGTGTTCAAATACAGTACCTCCTGAAGTAGGTGAATGAGGAGTATTCGAATAATTATTCTTTAAAAATAAAAACCCTTTATCAACAGTTTCATGAGGCATAGTATTGAAAACTAGTATTTGTTTACCTACTGGGCAGCATCTTGATAATGGGGATGATGAATGGGGTTGACGTCCATCAAAAATAAACAATCTATTATATTTTGGCAAAACACCTATCTCTATATCTTCTTGTTCGTCATATAATAAAGTAGCTCCGAACCAATCAGCTTTCCATTGTTTATTGAGATAAAGTATTGCTGTTTCAAACCCATCAGATGGAGCTTCTCCTTCTATATCAAACCTATAATTGCCCATATCAGTATGAACATAACCATCCGTACCATACGTATAGGTTTTTATATAACTTCTAAGAAGAGCTCTTGGTCCTAACACATTAACAAGGCCATCAAATATATCAGCCATGACAGGATGGTCTGTTTCAAACGATGGGTATAACGCTTGATCTAAATTAAGTTTATTTGAAGGTCCTACTATATTTCTTTGCCAATGGCCAAAGTCATATTCTTTTTGTCCATTAGACTTCCACCCATATTTCATCCAAGTGGAATATTCTTCAACTTTATTTAAGTGCACTTGAGATATGGCATCATCTATTATTATAGGTTTTCTATATTTGAAGCTCATTAATTCTTGCCTTCAATGATACAATTTGTTCACTGTATTTGTGTTCCTCTGGGGGCCTTCTCGAGTCAAGATCAACATAGTTAGCATACAATATGTATTTCATGCTAATATCATTATCATTTAATAGTGAATTAAACGCATCATTTTCATATCTGTATCTTGAAAATTTATAGATCATAGCTTCTGCTTCAGACCCTATTAAACCAACAACACGAGTTCTGTCGTGAACTTCCTGACCTTTAAAATGTATAAAATAAGCATTGTGCCATAATCCAGCTATCGCTGTTTCAACAGTACAATCCATAGAATCTAATATTGTATAAGTATTAATTAAATGTTCGAATTCTGTGACACCGTTATAATGGGGATTTGTTTTACACATTTCCCTTAAAAATATAAGATCAATATCAACTGCCTCTAATGGTATCAACTCAAATACTAAATCTAGTTCATCATTCAAATTTAGGATAGCTGTTTCGAAATCTGCTTGTTCATCTCTAATTTTAAGATAACATCTTCGAAGAGCTCTTGGACCTAGCTGTTTAATTATTACATCAAAAATATCAGCAATTAAAGAATGATCTCTTCTGAATGATGGATATATTGATTTATCCAGAACAATTTTTTTAGTAGGGGATATAATATCTCTCGGTAGGATACCAAAGTTGTATCGATAAACTTCGTCTAAAAGAGATATGGGTATAACATCATTTAATAACATAATAAATCCTTAGCTTGAAATTTGCACCCTTCCACTTGAAGACAATCGATATACTTTAAACAAAGTATACCTAAATGTTACTTGACATTCAAGATAATCAACAGTAGATCCTGTTGTATTAAAAGTAATTTCACTTAAAGATAACGGAACAAGATCCTCAAATAGTATTTCAATATTACCACGCATCGCACTATTGAGAATTATTAAAGTACCGTCACTTGTCGGTTTGTCATCCAAATCACCAGACCTTCTGATGTTCTGTGATTGTTTGAACTTTTCCGGAAAACCTAATTCAACCATCCAGTTGAATAACTCAATGTAATTATTCATGTCTTCATCTATCTTGAAAGACATGGTTAGCTGACCAAATTCAACATGATCACCAATAAGAGGTATTCTTGTAAAAGGGTTTTGAACTGTTAGATCGCCAAGCTCCAACGAAGGAATGCTAACACTTTGTATGAAATAGTTAACATGAGGTAGCTTCTTAATAGAGAATTGAAACCCTAAAGGTGATAAAAAATTAACATTATCTGGTTGTGTTTGAAGTGTTATCGACATCTCATGGTCCTGCGAATACGTTTGGTGATCCAGCTGCTACTGATGTACATGCTGATATTGCATCACCAATTCTGCCTCCACCTTTAGTGTTAACAAATACTGTTGTTGAACCTACAGCTATTGGTGCAGTATGATCTACGCAAGGTGCAGGTGTCTTTAGGTGTGATGTATTAACATCACCTTGTCTCGACCAAGGAATACTATTAACAAAAACATCAGGACTTCCTACTGCTCTATTCATTCCAGAGCAATGAGGTACGTCTGCATCACCTATTCTTGTTGCTGCTGGCACGTTCTATCTCCATCAATCTTTGAAGTTTTGTATTCCACAATTCAGCATACTCATGATCCTCTTCAGAATGTTGTTCTGGTAGAGGCTCTGGTTCAAATCTAATTAAATTATCAAAATCTAAAGGTATATCATCATAGTTATGATATACTTCTAGCTTTCCGTTCCTCAATACCTCAAATACATCCATTATCATAATACCTTATGTTCGTTTCTATAGGCAACATTAATTTCTTGTATCACAGCTTCTATATTCCTTTGCCAATAGTTTAGGAATCTATGTACACGATATAATTCAGGAACTTCATCCATCGTCTGCCACAAGAACTCTTGTATGAGACTGCGGTAATCTGGATGATAATAATAAATCTGTAAAGTAACTTTTTCCTTTATAATCATATAGGTATTTATGTATAAAAAAAGAGGGGCCCTTTCGGACCCCTCCAAGATATGTTAACCATGTAACTTAGATTACATGATGTTGTTAACAACGATCTTTCTGTAGTACTCATTGCTGTCAGCTGCCAAAGCACCTGTTGAAGCAAGAGCTGTAAGACCGCGTGCGAATGGGTTCTCGACAACGCCATAACGTGTCTTGAAGCCAATCTTTGGCTGGAAGGTGTCTTCGCCAACTGCACGAACCATCTGTAGAGGTACGTATGGGCAGTAGAACACACCAGCGTCGAATGCACTTGAACCCTTGTAGCCAACTGTCATATAGTTGCCAGTTGTGTATGGGTCGATGTACACACGAATGCGACCGTTGAGAACACCAGCAAATGTGTTGCCTGTGTCATCTACAGCGAGGTTGTTGCTGTTAAGAGCAGGGGTGTAGTCGAGTACGCCAGCCATCTGCAGAGCGGATGCAACATCCGAAGAACAGATGAGGATGTTACCTTTACCGCGACGAGTACCTTTGGCAATCGCGTTGGCTTCTCTTTCGATCTGGAACATCAGGCCTTTGAACTTCTCAACCATCCAACGACCGTTTGAGTCGGTGTCGAGGTCGAACTTACCTGCTGTGGTTGTGTCTGTTTGAGCACCAACCTTAGCAATTACGTTAACTGTGCGAACCATCTCACGGTTGATTTCAGCAAGGATTTCAGTTGAGAGAATGTTTGCCAGCTCGGACTCAGCGTCGAGACCATGAATTGCCTTCAGGTCTTGTGCCAATTCCATTGTGTATTCAGCTTTCAGAGCTCTGGACTTTGCAGTCACAGCGATCTTCTCAATGCTGAATGCCATTTCTGGGAAAGCGTTACCTGCGCCATCGCCAAGTCTTTCAGCCTGAGCTGTGGACATGCCAGCAGCAAAGTTGTAAAGCTCAACGTTTGAAGCAGAACTGTTAAGATATGCGTCACCAACAAATGTTCCGAGGTTCTGACCAGCACCACCAACAGCAGTGTTGGTTGATGTGTCTTTGTCTACGGAGAAGCCTGTGTTAACTTCGTTGTAGAAGGTCTCGCCAGAGCTTTGGTTGGTGTAACGTGAACGCATGGCGAAGATCAAGCCTGTAGGACCTGTCATAGGCTGAACGCCCATGATGTCGTATGCTACGAGGTTTGGCATCGCGCGACGTACGAGGCTAATGAGAACAGGATCGTAAATGTCGATCGCGCCATCAGAAGCTGTGGATGAAGAAGCGCCCATAGCGTTTGTAGGGGCTGCTTCGAGAAGTGATTGAGGTGCCCAGCCACGTGACTCACGGAGTGCTTGTTCTGTGTTTTCCAAGCAAACTGCGGTAACGCTTTTCTTGTGCGAATCTGAAATGTTAGAAAGTTCAGAGTGCTCAAGAATTGGCTGCCACTTCTTTAATAGATCTTCATTAAGCATTAATTTCCTCCTTCGGGATTTTCTATATTCTATTTATGATCTAAGTGTTCTTGAGATAGCTTGAGCATAAGCAGCCATTGGACCAGACAACTTCTTAACATCAGCTTCTTCGTCGATGATGTCTACTGTCTCATCTTCGATAGAATCTTTAGATTCGGTTACTGGCTTAGCCTTAAAGTAGTGCTCTTTAATGACAGCTAGTTTTTTGGTGTATTCGTCGAGGTCTTCGACTTCCAGACCTTCAACAAGCTCAGCAAACTTATCCTGCTGCACCATCGTTAGACCTTTTTGGGCTTCGATAAATGCTTTTTGGAAAGCATGCTCTTGAATTTCAGAAGACATCTCCATTTGTTTTTCGATGGCTTCGTCTAGCTTGCCTTGCAGTTCTTGAACTTTTGCTTCAAGATCTCCAACAAGATCTGTCTTGTCAGCTGGTACTTCGATGTAGTTCTCAGCAAACAAGTTTGCCATTCCCTGCATGAAGTTTTCAGCCATTTCAACCTTCAGGGCAGACTCAACAGCTACTTCGTTATCCTCGAGCCATTTCTCTGCAACGTAGTCGAGATACTCTTCTACTTTCTCTGATAGTTGATTCTCGAACTCTTCTTTAGCTTCAGCAAGTTTGGCTTCGAACTCTTCTTTGAGAGCCTCTTCCATAACTGTTGCTTTGATGCTAAGAGCAGATTCGAAAATTGTTGTAGCGTCGTCGATAAAGCTCTCGTTCAGACCTTCCATGTCTTTGAACAGCTCTTCGATGTCCTCGCGAACTTTTACAGCTGCCATGTTATGCAGCTTAACGGGTGCTTTGGCGTCGCCTTTAGCTTTGATTGAACCTGCGTTCTCCGACTGAGCATTTAGACCATCGTACACTTTTTTAAGTGCAGAGGCATCCATGCCTTGGAACATCTGAACGATGTTCTGGATTACGCCAGTCTTACCGAGCTTTGGCATAGCCTTTTCGCCTTGGTCTTTATCAGCCTTGCGACGAGTGGAACCAGTTGAGATAGGATCAGGGATTTCAGATGCTTCACCATCAGCCTTAAACTCTACTAATTCTTCTTCGTCAGTATTGGCCTCGACTGTAAGGTCTTGCTTCTTTTTGGCCATGTTTGACTCCTATGGTTTACAATTACTATGTTATTTATAATTTACAGGGTTTTAAGAAACTTATCGAACAAAACTAGAGTCTGCTCGTGCAGCTTCCCTACGTCCCGTTTCCCAATATCTTTGATGTTTTCTAGTACCTTCATCGACTTGAAGCTACCTGATGCTGCATCGTAGACCCACTCAACCCCCTCCATAACACCATTGACAAAAGCCTGTGGTGCAGAAGGATCAGCAACGATGTCTGCTGCAGTGGCCAACATAAAGTCGTCCTGTACAACATTCATCCCATTGCGTTCTTTAATGGTTCCCATGCCTCTTGAGCTAACACCCAAGCGAGCACCTTCATCCATTAAATTCTTTACGATATTACCGTATGGCGTATCTAGGATCTTAGCTTTACCTACGAAGTTTGAACCTTCTTGTTTAAGACCCTTAATCATGTGAGAGACACGTTCCAGATTAATTGTAGGACCATTTGGGTGACCTAATTCACCATATGCCCTATTCTGTTTTACGTACTCTTCGTTATATCTTTCTACTTCCTTAGCAAGTGTTTCGCTAGGATACATTCTACCGTTTCTGTTCTTAATGTCGCCTTGAAGGAAGATGCCTTCAATGAAGTGAGACTTCTTTCCAGAAGCTTCTTCTTCGATTACTTTAAATTCTACTTCTTCGTTGATCTCTGTAACTAACTTCACTGGTTAGAACCTCCTGCAACTGGTGTTCTGTATACGGTAGATACATCTGTATTCAAAGAGATGAAATTAGTTGTGTTACCACAATCTATTACTACACCAGAACTTGGTAATACTAGTACGGATGCAAACACAGTAGTGCTATTGGCACCAATCTCTACGTTTGCAACCGTTGTTGTATTTGAATTGAGTATGTACTGATATCTACTAGCAGCAACCTGCACATGCGTATCACTCAGCACTGATGTATTTGCTACTGCTTTAATAGACATTATAGATCCCTTACCCAATTAAGAAGAGCTGTGTTTGTTTGTCTACTCTGTGCAAAAAGATTATCGAAATGATCTTGTTGCTCGTCAGAGAGTTGCTCATAAACACCATCAATTTTATCCATCATTTCTCTAGTTAGTTCGATCTCCGAACCATCGAGAAGCTCGAATACATCTACGTCCATTAGCTCTTCTGATTCTTCTTTAGCCATTTTGTTAGCTGTGGCATACATTACTGACTCAGCGTCTTTGCCATACTTCTTAACAAAATCAGCCTTGTTCTTTTTCATGCCCTTAACGATGTCTTCAGCTTTTTTGTTTACTGCAGACTCATAAGCAGCCTTTGCAGATTGATCATCGTTATCTGCAATTCTTTTCTTCTTTGTTGTAGTTCCGTTGAAGATTGCATCGTTAGATCCACTCTTCTGCTTTACTGGGTAGTCGGTCTTCTGAACAACATGCTTGTTGATGAAAGCCTTCGCACCCTGCATCTTAGGTGTTTTAATATCGTCTGCTTCTCCACTACCAGTATTGGTAGGAGGAACGATATCTACTTTACTCGCTTCGCGAATCTGTTTCAGTGTCTTCATCGGTTTCCCCGTCCTGTTCGTTTTCAGCTTCATCAGTTTCTACTTCTGATTCGTCTTCTGCTGATGCTTCCTCTTCGTCGGATTGAGCCTCAACTTCTTTACCCATAATCCTTGCTGCTACTTGTTGTCTAATCTGATCAACTTTATCGTTAACCCTACCAACCATCACCCCTGAAAAATAATCAGCAAATTCAGTAGGGTGACTATTCCATGCAGCGCCAATTAAATCTTTTGCAGTTACTGGATCAGCCATATTAATCTCCTATTCATTATTTATAATTATTGATTAGGCGCGTTAGGATCATCACCGTATTCCATTTCGGGATCATCCATTAAATCTGCGTGCATATCAGCTTGTTGCGCCACATCATTTTGCATTTCTGCATCCATTTCTTCAATTTCTTCTTCAGTAAACTTCAGCACATGTTTTCTGACCCAGTCAGAAGAGAAATATCTTCCAACATACTGGTCAATATTATTGAGTGTATTCAATCTTTCATTCAAGATTTCATTCATCTTTAACTCAGTAAAGTAGTTATCTGTCTTGAAATCGTATTGAATATCACGCTTTAATAAATCATAATCTTCTGGTGTAATAATACCTTTTAAGATTAATTGCTTGCCAAGAGCTTCTTGGAACAGCATCGAGAATCTTAATCTCAATCTGGTAATGAACTTTTGAAACTTAACTTCGTCTCTATTGATCTCTGTAGCTCTACCTAGAGTCATGCTTGTTTCTGGCTCTAATCTAGATGTAGGTACGTTTAGAGATCTGTATAATTTCTTTTGGAAGTAAAGTACATCATCCATCTCACCGAGGTTTTGGCCACCTGGGAGTGTAGTAATTTCTGTTCCTCTACCACCTTCTCTTCTTGGAAGCCAGTAGTCTTCAAGCATTGTCATAAACTTACGATCGTCTCTGATCTCGCCAGTAGCAGCATCATAGATCAATCTGTTCTTATGCTTGACCATCATATCTCTAAGATATTGTTCTGCCTTCATCTTAGGAAGGTTACCAACATCTATATAAAAAATTCTTCTTTCAGGCGCACGAGAAATTCTATAGATTACTGTTGCGTCTTCTAGTATACGTAATTGGTTTAAAGGTTTGATAGCCTTATGAAGATGGCTTAAAACCATCTTATTGTCTTCGCTCATGATACCAGATGTACAATGAAGGATTGCATCTTTAGCAATCTTAACACCCTGCTGAGAGCCTACAGATGATGGTGTCCCACCTGGATATGCAGAAAAACCTTTTTCACTATAAAGAAAATATTCGTTCTTTGTTCTTGTTACAGTTACCTGAGTCCCTGCGATTCTTTCTTTTTTCTGCTCCCTGAGCTTTTTAATTTTCCTTGGGTCAATGTATCTGAGCTCTTTGATTCCACTCTCAACGTCTTGCGGGTCAATGATAACATGGTAGAATAATCTGCCATCAATATACCACGTTCTTGCGACCTCATAACCCTTGTTGTTGAAATCCAACAGCTCGAGTACATTTTCGAACTCCTCTGATATTCTTCTTTTTGTAGAAGGTGAAATGTCAACATTATCGAGATTGATATCTACTAATCTCTGCTGATCGTCGTATACAATGAACTCGTGGATAACGTCATCGATAGCGTTATCGCACTCCGGTTGCATAGACATTCTTCTATATCTTGTGATTAGTTCAGCTTCAGATCTTGTTGAAGCTTCTAGGTCGACGTAGGTGCCATAGACGCCACCTTCGGTGACAGCAGTGGCACCATCGTCAAGCGACGGAGGAGCGAAAGAAGCCGTTGACTCCTCCCGCTCCTTTTTCTTGATTTCAAATCCAAATAATTCAGCCATTCACTTATCTTTCATAAAATATATTAGTTACCGCCAGCGTTACCGGTCACTCCACTTGCTTCCCACCAATCGTATTGGAACGTACATGTGAACTCTTCATATGAGTCTGTTGCGTTCCAATCGAGGTCAATTGTGCTGACTTCAATTGGGAAGATTCCATTAAATGTATATGTCCTAATCGGTACACCAGTTTTGCTGTATTGGGTAACTGTTGCGTTTTGTTTGTACAACGATGGTGAAGCAGCACCAAAACCTCTTAGGTTACCTAAGTGGGAATTGATTGATTGCATCCACTCTTCCATGCTATTTCTAACAAGGAAGTCTTCGTCGTTGATGATTGTTACAGTCCACTCAGCAAATGTCCTGTCTCCAGCTATTTTAATTTTACGACCGAAGTATGGAACCTCGATTGTACCTAACTGAGATGCAGGAATCTGAGCAGCTCTACACATAAAAGGAACCTTAATATCCCCAGCTGGGTTAGCTGGGTTATTAAATTGAACCTGAAACAGGGTAGGTCTAGCACCACCTAGTGCCAGCTGTGACCTGATTTCGTTAATATTAAGCGCCATTAGACTCTCCTATCCTTTCTACTATTTATATTAGAACTGTCCAACGACTTCAGAGAACTCAACACCCGTTCTAACGGCCACGAAGTTCAACTGTATGAAGTTGATCGAACGTGCAGGTTTGATGTAAATGTCGCCAATGAACTCATTGCGGTCAATTACTTCACCTGTGTTGTTTGTCTCGTCACAGACCACCTTGAAGTCATAGATACCTCTGCGGCCTTGAACGTCTCTGAGGAACGGTTCTACCAAGTTGCGGAACTGTGCTCTTGTGAACTCATCGTTAAATTCGAACAATGTGAACTTAGCAGCAGTGGCGATAGCTTTCTCGAGAACAATGAACAATCTACGAACATTGATTCTATCGAATGCGCTTGGTTTAGCAAGAAGAGTTTTATCTCCAAATAGAATAGTACCCTGACCAGGGAAGGTCACAATTGGGTTAATTCCATTCTTGTAGAGAATATCTCTGTCTGCTTTGTCAGGATTATAGGTATTCTTGATTACGTTTTTAATAATACCTCTGTTAAATCCAGCAGGAGAGAACCAAGGATCTCTTAGGTTGTCGGTACGAACTGCAAGACCAGCTGTGTCACCGTTGTATGGAACATATCTGTATACGTCGTTGTACTTGTCGTATTGATACTTGTATCCACCATCGAGAACACCATACGAAGAAGATGTCAGAGCGTTTCTGAAATCTACGGTATTCGCAGCTTCGTTACCGAAGTTGTTGATTACGTCAGCCTTTTCTGGTGAACAGAAAACTACACAGTCTTTCCGTACTTCAGCAAGGTTGTCGATCAAATAGTTTGCAAGCTGATGGCCATGTGTACCACCTCTGTTCTTACCTGTCAGAACAAGAGACACATCAATTTCTTCTGTGTTCTTGAACTTGTCGTAAGCATCTGTTAATCTAGCAATCGGAATGTTGCTCTCTGTACCATAGGAACCGAGAGTACCGAGTGTGAAAGATCTCGAGAATGGAGCTGTGTTTGTAACAGCACTGTTAGCCAAATTGATTGCAGTGTTTACATAACTTGCTGTTGAGTTGTTTGTTTCAGAATCAGCACGTACGTTTGTACCACCAACATAAGCATATCTGCTTTGTGTGTTGATTACATCTTGATAGTAAATTGTTTCACCAGACTCATTCTTTGCATCTATTGCACGAGAAAGGTTTGGATATACTTCAAGAACAGCGCCTCTAACACCAGAAACGTCTCCATCTTCGTCAACTATAACGATATGAAGTTCGTCACCAGCGTCAGCATTACCTGCAACATTGTTTGCGTATAGAGATGTGCCAGGAGCACCATCTACTTGTCTGAAGTATTGCCATCTACGTGTAATAGATGTAGAAGTCAGATCAGCAGAAAAGTCCGTAGACTTAACATACTTAGACTCAAAAGTAATGTTAGCAGAAGCTGTATAAGTGGTTGTATCGGAATCACTGTCATAGGCGCCTTCAACAGAAGCTGAACCTATTGTAGAAATTCTCATTTCTTGTGTACCAATAGAGCTGTTACCTACAACAACAAGATCTCCAACCGCAAAGTTTGAAATAACATTAGCAGCTGTATTCTGAGCAAGAAGAGCTTCAGATGTTGTTGTATTTGATGCAACGTCACCTGATGCTGTATCTGTAGTAGTAATTACTAAATTGGTGTTGCCAACAGTAATAGCAGCAGTAACAGAAGATAAACCTCCTTCTGTATTGGATACTTGACTCTCAAATGCACTTGCACTGTCACATACAGATACTTTAAGCGAGTTACCAAGTGTGCCAGCATCTCTAGCAAGGAATGCTGCTTTTGCTGGTACTGTGATGTAGTTATCGTATGTCTCTTTGCTTTTGATAAGTAATGTATGCTCTGTGTTAGATGCAGATGGTGTTGTTGCTCCGTTTTGCAATACCGTAGCATTTAGAGCTGTCGAATCTACAGCACGTGATACATATAGTTTGTTACCGTATGCAAGGAAGTTTGCAGCGGTGAAAAATGTTTCAAAGTTATCGGATGTTGGTTTACCAAAGGTATTTACCAACTCATCCTCAGTTGATATAAGGGTTGGTACTTCGACCGGACCTTTTGTGAATAAACCAGCAAATGCACCTTCTGTTGTTGAGACAGCAGGCACAATGGTTGTAAGATCGATCTCCGTAACATTAACCCCAGGGCTTACCTGAAATGGCATGTCTTATTCTCCTTCTTTAAGGCAAAGCGGTGGCTTCTGGTTCTATTTATAAAAAACGTGTTTTTACCAAGACCCTTCGATCTCATATGGGTGACTTACCAACAAGTTATCTCCACCATATCTACTGATATCTTCATCATCTAAATTAGACCAACCATCATTAATAAACCCAAATGGGGTCATGTCTTCTTCTAATGCAGCTTCATTTGCTGCTAATAAGTTCTTTCTTATATCTATGTCTGTCATTTCCTTGAAGTAATCTTGGCCTGTAAGCCAAGCAAATAACACCAATGACATTACTAGATCATCATTATAACCTTCTTCTGCTGCATATGATTGTCCTTTAACACAAAATGCAGTAAGCTCAGTAAGAATATTAAAGTCATTTAATACTAATTTATCATTCTCAATTATTGTTTTTAATCCTGCACACCCTACTCTTTTCAGTTGTTTAGTAGTTCTAACACCTAGCTGTTGAGCCTTACCGCCAAAACCAGCAGTAAGCATTTGACCAGCTCTACCTTTCCACTCAGCAGTCAGTATACCTTCATACTCCATTTCGTGATGAAGAATATCTGCTACTTGTTGACCTATGTCATTTATCTCGACCAAAACAATTGCGTTATTGTATTTCTTACCTGCCTCATATATGATGTTTGGAAAAAGCATTGGAGAGATGACATTACTACGATAAGTACAAACAACTTCATATGGAATAACAGAGCAATCGACCACAGTAAAGACAGAATAATCATTACCAATACCCCTAGAAGTATCAACGCAAAGTGCATATACATGATCCTTTTTAGGCTCGGACCAAACTTTCATTTGCTGATTGTGATACAAAGGTTCATGGAACACAAGCATACCTAACTTTGTAGGTGAAATCAACGTGTTAGATGAACCAATGAAGTCACATTCAAACTCTTGTCTAAATTGTTCTTCCGAGGTGTTGTTAATTGTTTGTATTTTCCACGCCTCATCTCTTCCTGGGACCTGTGACCAGTGAACACTAATTGGCGTGTATTCATTTCTATTCTCTTCTGCATCTACCCATATCTTGTAAAATAGGTTCATACCTTTAGGTGTAGATGTAATCATAACACGAGAAGTACGACCAGAAGAAATTGTAGGATAAACAGAGGCAAAGAACTCTTCTTGCATTTCAGGTGGAACGAATGCAAACTCGTCTAAGTATACAAGAGAGAATGAACCACCACGAATTGCAGATGCAGATGTTGATGCAGCTAGAATCTTTGATCCGTTTTCTAATTCTATATTACCTTTGTTCCATTCCACAATACCTTGTTGAAGAAATGGAGGTAACCATTCATAGGCCATTTGAATACGAGAAAGAATTTCACGAGCTGTACTAGCTTTATTAGCCAAGATCGCACAGTTAAAAGATTCATTAAAAAGACAAAACCATAAAATAACAGCAGCCATAGTAGTTGTCTTACCAGACTGACGAGGCATTTTACATATAGAGAATCGATTAGAAACTACTGACTTAATAATTTCTTTTTGGAAATCATATAATTCTAAAGGAATAACACCTTCGTCAATATGAACAATCTTCATGTACTTAGCACAGAAGTACTCAACGTCTTGACTACATCTTACTATTTCTTCTATTTGTTCTTTGCTATATTCTAGTTGTACACCAGCTTTTTTAAGTCTTGGATTACCTAGATATATTTCTTTATTCGTCAGTAACATCCGTACCCTTAGCTATATCCATTCCTTTTTTAAGGACAACTAAACCTTGTTCAACTAATCTTTTTCTATTAATTAAATGTTGGGCCTGAACCTCAGCTTTTGAACCACCAAAGTAAGGAACACAATGACCTTCTTCAATCATCACTTGTGTAACAGGTTTCCACGAATCGCTCTTTGCATCATATACATCAAAGTCCCCTAAGATTCGACCAAACTTACCCTTCATATCTTCGCCATCTTTATCGACTTGAGTCTTTAAAACTGGGTCCTTACCTAATAGTTCTTTGAGTCTATTCTTCGATGCTATACCAAATAATTTTTCTACTTCGTTGGATGTTCTGCTTTCAGGCGTATCGATACCCATTATTCTAACTCTCTCACCCTTTAACCATATACCAAAGCCAAGATCAATATCGATGTCTACAGTATCCCCATCTACTACTTTATTTACGTGACATTTATACTCATACATGTTGACTTTTCTAACCTCCTGTATATAATCGGTTCTGTAACCGAGCAAGTACTACTATTGTTTATTCTTTAATATATCCCTTGCGTTGCCACCCAGTAGTCTTGTTAGCTCAGATGTAGAACCCACAAACAAATTATTATTAGTTATCTTAGCTTTACTTTCGGGGGTGGAAAGTATTTCTTGTGCCTTCTTCTGTAGATCTACTACCCTATCATTTGTTTCTGTAATAGTTTTTATTAACGTGGCAACAACCTCAAAAGCCCTAGGGTGTTGAGACTGTCTAGCTATTTCCATGAGATCTTCTAAAGATTCTCTACCCTTTTCTATAAGTTCTAGGTAATTGCCTCTAGCATACTCTAGATCTTGTTCTGTATGTTTAAGTTGTTGAGGCGGATCTTCTTTAGATAATACAGGCTTTTTAGAATCATCCATTGGTGTAATGTCTAAAGCATTTGCAATAGGATCAATTTTCTCCATTAAAGAATTCCTCTATATTCACAATGTACCCATAATTATCATCTGCATCGATTTGACTCGTAGCAATGGATAGAGAAGCGTTTGTTGTTGGAGACCCATTAGCTAATAAACCAGGAGTTACAATAGTTCTATTATGAAGAACACTAACAGTATCACTCACAGGATTAATTTGTACGTTAGCCATATGTGTGTTTGCAAATGTTGCTGAATAGTCAACATAGAAAGATGTATTAGCAGTTTTGATAATAGCAGAGTTTGTAACTGGTCCAAACAGCTGAGCCTTCATAGTAAACGTAAGCGTATATATAAGAGCTCTTCTACTTTCAAAATCATTCTCGTATGTGTCTTGCATATTAACACTATCCAAAACTACAGGTATATCAATTTGCCAATTCATTTTGGGAAGTATATTAGCTGATACTGTAAACTCTGGTGTAAAGAAAGGTAGAATTTGTTCGATAATCTTTGTACCATCTTCAACATATTTACAAAATATATTAAGCTCAAATGTAAGATCATATGGAACAGGCTGATACATTCTTCTAACTTTTGTTTTGTCATCAGAAATGTATATATTTTTTCTTACCGTATTAAGTTTTCTTTCAGATGCATACATAAAGTTTGTCATCTCAAAAGACATTCTAGGTAATGTAATAGCTACTTCCCTATCAAGATTAGGATCTTGTTCAAGTCTAACTAGAGTTTTATCAGCTGGTCCATATGCCAAAGGTATTTTAAGATCTTGTACTCTATTACCTTCGTCATCTGTTCTTGATATAACTATATCGTTGAACAATGTACCAAAGATAATTACATACTTTCTTAGGGTACCGTGGTAAAACTCATGACCAAACATTAGAACCTACCTCCTTCACTGAAGGGATCAGCCTCACTAAAGTCTAGTATATCATCTGATTCTGATTGTATGTATTCGTTTTCTGCACTTGTTATCGTATCGTAATCTCTAGCAGAATCATAACTAGAATCTGATCTATCTTCATTTTCATTCAATATTCTATATCCATCTTCAGTAAACAAAGGCTCGTCTTTTTCAGATACCAGCTGCACATCTATATAGATATCCTGTGAAAACTCTATTTGTAGGTTATCAATTTCAGCAATACCAGTATTAAACTCTTCGTTACTGTATTCGAATAGCTCTACTCTTAGTTGATAGAATTGTAGGGCACCCATTTGATAGAATACAGGTTCGTGCTCAACAAAGCTAATTGAGTATAGTTTACCATTGAGAGGGAACATTAATAAGTCGCCTTCTCTAGGACGCTCAATATTAAACCTAGTCATTAACTCATTTTCAAACTGTCTTCTTGAAATAGCAAGAAGCATTGTGTCTCTAATTTCTAATCCAAATTTAGAAATAAAATCGCCTTCACCTTGGAACCCTTCAACGTTGACTATATAGCATGCGATGTCAGCATGCTCAGTATATACCGCTCTGTCCTCTTCGGAGTACAGTTGATCATAACCGTCTTCACTATAATTTTTAGGTAGGTAAGTAAACTCAATTCCATACATCTTAATGGACTCGTGAACGAGATCTTCAATGAGATTTTGCTCACCAAAGTGAGCCCATTTGTTGAAGTACAGATTTGTAAGTGCCATTAGCCTATCATATCCATTACCGGTAGTGAGTAAGAAGAGATCATTTCACCTTCTAATTTGTCTATCTCTTCCTGTGCTTGCTGGTAAAGTGTTTCACCATTAAATGTAACACCACCAGGAAGCTGCAATCCTGTAAACTTAATTAAGTTCTGACCCCATTGTCTTTTAATTAATGCTGTAGCATATCTTTGTAGCCACCTATCATTCCATACATCCGTATAAGTATCTGGATCTACAATTCGATATGCCTCAGCTATCAAATATTCTCCAACGTTGACTTTTTCCCAATCCATATCTACATATAATCTATTAACATGTCTATTGTATCTTATAGGCTGTTTACCTACTAGTATTTCTTCGATCATTCTTATGTTTTGAAAATTCATATAAAATGGTACCAAGTCATATCTAGATAAATCATAAAGATCGTTAAGAGCTATTTGATACCGAACATTAAATAGATTATTAGTACTAGTGGAATCGCCCACGTCAAATATGTTAATAATCCCAATGATGTTCTCCGGTACTGTTACGTATCTGTTAGTAATATCATCAGCTGTTATTGTTGCTTTATAAAATGTTTTTTCTACACCATCAAAGTGATAGTCTTGATAGTATAACAATGCTTCATCAATTCTATCATCAACCTGATCATCGTCAACGTTGATTTCCAATACAGGTTTACCTAATCTTCTCAAACAATATTCTTTGAACAGAGTCTTGGATGTAGGTTTAGTCATTACTCGTTACCCCAAGCTGTATTTCCATTGGAATATAAAACTTTTAATTCTCTACCTGAACCATCAATTAAAGATCCTGTTACTGTAACATTTGCACCTAGCGTTACATCAGCAGCAAATTGATCTGTTAAATAATTTTCGACAGCTTTAGAAGATACTAGAGTTGTTGTGTTTGATAGTTCAGCAACATTGGAAGATACACCAACGTACTTTGTATTACTACCACCAGATGTTGTAATAGTTATTCCTGTAGTTTTAACATGATCTATATGACTATTAGCATCAGCAACAAGTGCTTGATTTGCTGTAAGTGTACCAGGGTATTCTCTACCACCAACCGATATAACAGAACCTTCTTGTCCAATGAACATCTTTGATCCATTGGCAGAAAAAGCTAACTCTCCGTTTGCTAGACTTGTAGGTACTGCTGTATTACTACTATATTTTACTGTAATTTCTACCATTAGAATGAACCTCCACTTACTCGTGATCTCTCTTCAACATAGAAGGTACTATTGGCAGAATTGTATTTTATTACATCTCCATTGGCCAAATCAGTAGTATCAATGTCTCCAAGATCTAGTACTCTATGAGTAACTCTAGTTTGGATTTTGATAGTATCACCCATTAAAAACTACCCCCCGAAACTCTATCAGCTTGGAGAACAAACTTTTTAATATCTGCATTCCAAACCAAAATTGATCCAGATGTTTTATCTGACATTCTAACATCATCTAATTCTGCTAAATTATTTTGACCAGCAGCAGCGACCGATGGTGTAGCAGAAATAGTTAATGAGTTTAGTCTATTATTAAGACTCCTACCAATTCTAAAAGGATTAGGATTTGCCATTATTGTGTTACCCTCGGTGTTACTGTTACCAAGCCTTCGACGACTCGTAGTTTAGTATTAGCTGAGGTATTGGTCAAAACTAAATCATAAACATATCTACCTTCAGCAAGGTTAGCTGTTTCTGTGAACGTAAGTTCCATAGTTACTGTGCCATTACTAGTACCAGTAGTGCAAGTAAATGTAGCTGCAGCATTAGATGTAGAATAATGTTTTCTTACCTGGGCAGCTGCTGTATAATTTGTTAAATCTACACGATCACCGTTAGCGTCAGTGACGTCGATGTCGGTGGAGAAGCTAGCTCCTTGATCTATAACTATGTTAGCTTTCTCTGCCATTATATGCTCCTAGGTATTATAAATATATTTATACATTACAATATTTGGTGGTAATCATGTCAAAATTAAGTGAGCTCAGACTACACGCACGTAATAGAAAACTCCCAACAGCTGCATGTATTGGCAGACTAGAACCACAATTCATATCCTATAACCTATTTATCTATGATAGTCTAAAGGGTGATCGTTCTAATTACACTGGGATGAAGACAGCAGAAGAGAGACACGAACATGCTGTAGCTGGTGTTAGTACTGGTGAAGATGTGTACAAGTTAGGTGATTTTTATAATCAAATTCACACATCTAAAATACAAATAAACGAAAATGATCTAAAAATTAAACTGCATAATACAAGATATGCAATTCTAGATTCTGGACATGATCTAGAATATCACATGGATCCACCAAACATATATAATATTATAATTCCTTTATCAGATCCAATCACATTTAAGGCTCAAGTACCACATTTAAAGGGGGATGAGATTGATTGTGTTGATATAGAAATAGGTCAAATATATTTTGTTAATCCTAGTTATATGCATATGACTAGCCATCTGTCCGATGAACCCAGAGTAGCTATCTTAGCTAACTTTAATTACAATGAGGAAATTTATGACACCATTAGAGGGCTACTATGAACTTGATCCTGAGGACAATCATTTTACTGATGTCACAGCAGATGTAACTCATAGATGTAATATGGCTTGTGGGAATTGTTATATTCCTAACAGAGACATACCAGATATGGATACTGATAAACTCATAGAGTGTATCAGCAAGTTCCCTAAAAAAACAATGATAAGAATAATGGGTGCAGAGCCTACTGTAAGAGAAGATCTGCCAGACATTATTAAGAGAATTAGAGCATCTGGTCACAGATGCACTTTGCTAACTAATGGTTTAAGATTAGCAAGTAACAGATATGTTCAGAGATTAAAGGAAGTTAAACTATCTCATATTTATATTAGTCTCAATGGTGTCGATAATGATGACTGGTATGAACAGATAGATGAACTTAGATGTGCTAAAACTAAAATGTTAGCTGTTGATAATATTGCTAGAAATAAATTTATTGTGGACACTGGTACTATTGTTGTTAAAGGAATAAATGATGAGGCCCCTGGAAGATTGGTCAGTGTGCTTAAACAAAAGGGAATAGATAACGCTCTTCTTAGAATAAAAAACGTAGGTCAATATGGTGACCATATGGTAGATTCTAACAACAATTATAGTCTTGATGGTCTAATAGAGTTATGTGCAAAACAATTTGGTATTTCTGTTGACTATATTAACTCTTTCAGAGATCATCCTATATACGGAGAGTATGTGGAAACTGATACGTTTATATTCCCAATAGATCCAAACTCTAAAGGCAAATGGATGCATAGAAGTGGGTATTGGGTCAAGATTACTGATTGGGATAGTGATCATGGTAATAAGCCCTATCCTTGGATGGGACAAAAGCGTAGAGGTAGAATAACAGAGGACTTCAAAATTGCTCCTCTCTCTGCTCATTTGGTGGCTAATTTAGGTGGTTATTAATGGAAGAAGATCAAGAAGAACCAACAATTGAAGTTCCTGTAGATACACCAATTCCTTCCTACTTCGAAAGACCAGACAAAGAGTACGAAGCTGTACGGATACTATTCAACCCTAGAAAATATAAGTATTTTATTAAGACTGTATATGAAGACACTTATCAGGCATACTTAAATCCTTATGATTTTAAAACAAGATCTAGAATTAAATTTGAATATAATGAAGTTTCAAAACTATTTGTTATACATAAAAGTTTTAGTGGGTTTCAAGGGCACACATCACCAATAATGGATTCTACATCACTGATGGTAGATAATTTTACTGTGGTTGATTATATGTGGTGTAAGGAATGGTTTCCGTTAACATTATTATATGATGAAAGTAAAACTGAGGAAAAGGTAGATGAATATCTAACTATTACTAGGAAATGGATTAATGACGGACCCAATTAATGTATATTTAATAAAGACAACCCATTCAGAAACTCCCCTTAGAGTTGAGGTGGATGTTCAAGATTATTATACTGATACTCATGTATATACATTATGTTCGCATGTCGATAGAAGTTTAAAAGCGAGAAAAGGATTTAATCTACTAACAAATGATACATTAGTTATGAGACCAGACGTTAAAATTATTAACGTAGGTCACCTAGATCTTTGGGGCTGGTGGAATAAAATGTATCTGTTCAGTAAAGAAGTTAGTGGTGATGGGATCAATATATATTTTGATCTCGATCTAAAAATACAAAGAGATATAACCTGGGTTACAGATTTTTGTTTAGATGATAAAATTACCATGTTGTATTCTTATTGGAAACCTATCGACTGGGAACAAACTGCATACAAGGTATCTAATTACGACCCTAGTTTTAAGTATTCAACATTAACTAATTCTTCATTCATGATGTGGAAGGGTAAACAATTTCATTACATATGGGAAGAATACAGTAAAGATCCAGATAAGTTTATGATAGAGTTCAGAGGTAACGATGACTATATGAACAGATTCCATAGAGATGTCATTAAAGTAATGCCTCGAGGTTTTGCTCACTCGACATTTTACGGTGCAGAAGCTGGATCAGAATTCTTCCCTAGAGATAAAGATCCTTATAAAGAAAGACCTCAGTATCATTTAAATTTATTAAATGGATTAGGTAAGCCAAACAAAGTGAGGCAATAACATGAAAATAAATTTATTGACTATGAAATGGGGCACTAAGTTTCAAGCAGATTATCCAAATTTAATACATCGGATGGCCAAGAGATGGATGCCTGAATATGTTGAGTTAGAGTCATATTGTATGACTGATGATGGTACTGGTTTGGATAAAGATATAAAGGTTGTTGAATGTACTGAAAAATGGTTGTGGGATGATATAACTAATAATGACCAATGGTTCTTTTGGGACGGTATTAAGATGTCGTTATTTGCACCACAACTTTGTGGTATTGAAGGTAGAATATTATTTTCAGATTTAGATAATTTGTTTATAGGACCATTGGATAGAGTAGTAAATACTCAACCTCCAGCTATGATACCATGTGATTGGATGCCTCCATGGCACCTAGGAATGCATCAAGGCAATTACTTTCTTACTATGATGTTTAATGCTAGTTTAATTTATGTGGACAATACTCATCCTATAACTAATGAGATATGGGAACACTTCACTAAAAACTACAAAAAAGCGAAAGGTTCTTTATATAGTGCTGACGCATATTTGTGGAGATGCTGGAGACATAAAATAACTGGGTATCCTAAAGGCACAGTTTATGCATATAACAGAGGTGCTGCATATCCAGACAACTTCTCTTTAAGAGGATACGACTCGAAGTACATATACAGACCAGATCATAGTGTATGTATTTTTATGGAAGAACACGAACCGGATCCGCTTGATATAAAGGAAGGTTGGGTTTATGAAGAATGGAGTCAATACTTTAAATGATTGTATGTATGAAGATTGGAGAAGGATATGGTTCTAGATATGTAAACCAATTATATAAACAAGTTAAAGATTTTGATGAGGTTCTTTGTTTCACAGATGATCCTGAGGGACTAAAGCATGAGATAAAAGTTCATAAAGTAGATAGTTGGTGTACAGAAAGACTTTGGTGGAACAAAGTTATGTTATTTGAACCTGGCCTTTTTAAGGAAAAAGTCGTCTACGTTGATCTAGATTCGTTCATACATGATAGTCCCCGTCACGTTCTTAATCATGCTAATGAAAAATTGATACTATTAAAAACACATTGGTTTTCACCAGATACAAGAGAAAAAATACATATGTGTGATGTCAATTCATCAGTTATGGTAATAGGTCCACAAGGCTCTGAGCCATTATACAGAGAATGGTATGATAATAAAGTTAAACTTTTCAAATCGTTTTACGGTTTAGATCATTGGATATACAGAAGACACAGAAGTAATATAGATTATTTTCCTTCCGGAGTAGCATATTCTTACAGGTATGGTAATCAATACCCAGATGACATAGATGAATTTAAAATAAGGACAGAAATTCCTATTACAGTATTAGATGACATCGTTGAAAAGGATAAAGCTATTGATAAATTATGGAGAACCAAACAATGATTCATCCAGCACTAGATGAAATATACAGATTGTGGCACAGAGGTCTTGGATATGTTGCTGATAAACACGTGTACAAATTTAAAGATTTCAGTGAAAGTATTTTTGATACTCAAATTCAAAGCAAGGCTTGGTTGTGCCATTCTCTGAATAAATCAAAAGACAGAGAAATAAAACAAGTAGAAATCTTAGCAGGATGGTATGGAGTTGTTTCAATACCTATGATAATGTATACATTTGGTAGAGATGTAAAGATTAATATTTATGATGTAGATGAATGCACACATGACATATCCAAATTTATGTTTGAAAACTATCAAAATGTAAATGTGTACCACAAGGATGTTGTATTTGATAATCTGGAATTAGAAGGTGATACAATCATTAATAGTTCATGTGAACATATGTATGACATGTCAGACCTTGTAAATGCTAATAGAGGTAAGTTATTTGTACTTCAAAGCAACAATAACAGAAACGTAAAATGGCTTCATATAAATTGCGTAGATACCTGTGAAGAGCTGATCGAACAAGCAGATATTAAAAATGTTTTGTATAAAGAAGCTACAAATATATATGGAAACAAAAGAATGATGGTAATTGGAACATGAAGTTAACTATTGATAGTCAAATATATGGGTTCACTTTTCTTATGTATGGTCAAATGATATTTGCTCATATGTTTGATAATAAAGAAAATGCTGAATGGGGCAGAATACAACCGTGTTTAAAGAAAATACACAGTGAATTAAATAGATCGAATAAAGACCTAGGATACAAAAGAGCTGTAGAATATAATGGGATGTCACCAATTACATATGATGGATTTCATGATTTGTATTACGTTTTCTATTGTATGTCAAATTACAGGGTTCCGGAAATAAGAATAGGACCAAATGCACAACTCGATCAAGAGAATAGAATCATGCATATGGTCCTATGTAACGTGTGTAGAAAATCACACAAAGATTATAATAGATGGATATCTAGATTTATTTAGACTCAAATTTTTCTCTTATCATTGGGCGTTCTACATAATTAGCTCCCCCAACAATAGGACCATCATATTTGAATTGTTCTATTTTAGAATAATCTAATTCCGCAATAGGCCATTGAAATTCTTCTCCTGTAAGTTCTTCAACCATATCCTTCCAAAGACGAACGTCAAATACAACATAACCTAAATTGATTCTAGGGGACTTTGAATAAGCTGAGTGCCAAAGAATCTTATCATGTTCTTCTTTCTTCCCATAATAACCAACCTTCATACTCCAGCCAGGCTTATCTGGAATGGTAACTATAGAATCGTTTAACGATTGTGCATCATCTTTATTTTTGCCTCGTGGTTTGTGTCCAGTTGATCTAGATGGATCCACAAATCTAAAATAACCATCACCTTCTGGATTATAAGTCATGAGAATGTTATATCCAGGTACGTTCCAGTTAGTATGCCATGCAATATATCCATCAGTAGGATACCACATTTTTAACGCACAAAATCTCGATCCCATATAGTTACCTAATGTTTGATCAAGCCAATTACTTTTTTCAATACATTTTTGTGCTAGCTCTGGATTTATTCTTTCATGCTGCATCCATCTTTGCATTTGGTTAAAATCATAGCCCATAGAGTCTGGAGGAAATCCATCATGAGTATCATGATTCATAGACTCTAAACATTCTTGGCTACATGAAAATTCTGATCTATTTTCTCTATAAAATTTGCCACCTTGTGCTTTGAAACTTTTATCATTTCCAAAGCCATAGTTTTCTTCTAACTTTAAAGACCAAATAAAATCAGACCACTCATTTAAATACGTCAAAACTTCCGACTGAATTTCGTATATTGGGGTCATTAATTAATCCTTCATCTTGTTGTCTTTTTGGTAATGTAAAATGGTGAATAATTTTTTCTTCACCTTTTAATTCACTGTCTCTATACCCCCTGATGAAGTTCCATTTAGGATCTATTTCCATGATCCTTACATTATAATTTGTATAAAAATTTGTTCGCCAAAAGGCATACGTATCCCAAAACCACAGGGACTTCGGATGAGGGTATTTCCAATCCTTCTTACTCTCAATTTGTTCTCTATAATTATCATACCAAGCATGGAGCATTTCAAGGACGTTTGGTTTATTCCTATAAAGGAACATACCACAGTGCCACATTAATCTATAGACACCGTTCTTTGCGTTTTCTTCCCAAGAGTGAACTGCATAAAGTGGTTTGCCATTTTTTTCATCACCACCTTCCCAGATCAACTCTTTGTCTTCTTGCTTATAATGTCTCAGTTCTTTATCTTCTGTAAAATAAACTACCTTAGCATTATACGCTCTATTTATTGTCATAGACATATCGTGATCATCATCAATCTGATCAAAGATATATTTAATATCTTCTGATTCACAATAAGTATCTGCATCCATATAACAAGTTAAATCATATGGTGTTTGATCTAAAGCCCATAACTTAGCTCTACAATGAACAGGAATATTAGTAATAATATTCTCAAAAATTAATGGGTCTCTTCTTTCATCTACCCACTCTTTGTGAGTAAACAAAGTTAACTTTGCTTCAGGCCAATAGTCCTTAATAGACATAGCTGACATAACAGCAGCATCATAATAAGGCTTTGTTAATGAAGCAACATAAACAAAACCATTATTGCTCATTTGTTGCAGCCTGCTCTTTCTTCAATTGTTCTAATGCAACTAAAGCTCCAACATATGCTGTGACTTCCATAATAGATTTAGCTTTTCTAATTTGAGATTTAACTTCTCTATTTTGAGCATCAGCTACAATAGGAATTTCAAATGCTTCAATCTTAGCTTGGAAAAGATCTTCTTGTTTACGCTTAGTATCCATTTCCTTCATTTCATCTTCTTCACGCTTACGTAGACGATTGATCTTATTGATTTCTCGTTTAGTAGCGTCATTAATTTGATCTTCAGTAAATGTTTTCTTTACCCAGAACCAAGCAGCAGCATGCTGCTGAGATTTATCTATTGTATGATTCTGAACTGAGTTATCAGGCATTCTTAAAAAGAATGTGATTAGGTTTCGAGCATCATTACCATAAAATGCGTAAATTAATTCACCGTCACCAAAAGGATATTCTGGTTGTTTTTGTTCTTCTTCAGCCACTTTTAATTCACTCCTTTTCTTCAAAACGTCATCTTTAGACATACTAACTATATTATCTCTATTATTAGCTAACTGCTCCATCAAAATAGTTTCTTTAGTAGATGATTCATCGTGAGGAAGGCCAGATCCTTCGATCTCCTTCCTCCCACGATTTACTCTATAGTCGAGGGAACGGTTGGCCTGATCTGCTTCAGTGCCAACGTCTTCAAGCATTACTTTAAATCCGTGATCTTCAGGATTTATCTCTAAGCTACTCTCACCCATAATGTATAACTATCCTCTTCACCAGCACCATAACTACCTGCATACGTATTTATATATGCCTTTTGATAAGTTGCATCATATCCTCTATTGAAAACACCTACGTAAGTGTTTTCAAAGTATCCTGTAAACACACCACTGTATGTCGTAGTATATGTTTTAGTGTACGTATATTCACCTTCGTATGTCTTAGTCCATATCTTGGTAAAGTCACCTGAATCTAATGTATATGTTTTAATATAATCTGTTACGAAATTTGTGCTGTATACTTTATTATATTCTTTAACATAATTAGTATCTAATTGATATGAATTTTGATATACTGTTGTCCAGTTCTTAGCGTAAGTAGCTTCATATGATTTTTCATAATCCGTATCACCAACATATACTTTATCCCAGTTGCCTATGTAAACTTTTTCCCACGTCTTATCATATGATTTATCAAAATTTACACCGCCTGCATAATCTTTACTATAAGTCTTTACAAAGTCATGGTCAACGAGAGTTGTGTATGTTTTAGTGTAATCGAATTCTTTATTGTATACTTTCTCCCATGTCTTCTCGTAATCTTTGTTCCATACTTTGTCGTATGCAGCCTCGAAGTTTACAGGAGACGAATATGTACCAGTCCAATCTTGCTGATATAACTTTTGCCAATCTTTTAAGAAAGCCCCTGTATAGGTTTTTGAGAAAGGCTGATCAGATGAATAACCTCCATCGTAAGATTTTTCATAATCTTTATTCCATACCTTAGAATATGTTTTTACAAAATCTACGTCGCTTACATATTCACCAATATAAGTTTTTTCCCATGCCTTTTCGTATTCCTTAGTATATGTTTTATCAAATGAGTGAACTGATGTGTAAGTTGCGATATAATCAAAAGCAAAGTTGGCTGAATACGAAGCTTCATATCCAGTAGAATAATCCATATAACCTTCATATGTTGCTTCATAATCTTTAGACCAAGTACCTTCATATGTACCTTGCCATAATTTTGAGTAATCTACATCACTAACATATTCACCAAGATATAATTTATTGTATTGACCGACATACAATTTATTCCAACCACGCTCAAAGTTTACATCGCCAACGTATTGACCAGAATAATCAGTACTATAGGTCGCAACGTATTCTTTATTATATGCTCCAATGTACCCTACTTCACCAGACCATGCTTTGTCATAAGCTGCTATATACTCAGCTTGATAATCCTTTGCATAACTTCCAGTATAGTCACCTGAGTAATCTTTTTGGAAGTTGGATTCATAAGAAGCCACGTATGTTTTTGTCCAATCACCAACATATAACCCAGCAAAATCTCCTTCATAATTTCCAGAGAATGATCCGGAATAATTTCCTACGTACGTACCTTCATAGTCTTTTGAGAATCCGCCTGAATATTCACCCTCAAAGTTTTGAGAATATACACCCATCCAAGCTCTATCATATGTCTTTACATAATCTGTTTCATAACTTTTTATGTAATCTCCAACATATGTTCCTTCGAATAACGATGAGTATGTACCTTGGTAAGTAGTTGTCCAGTTCTTTGCAAAGTCACCTTCATATGTGCCAGCATATAATTTAGAAAATTCTCCTGTGTATACTCCAGCAAAATCATGTGACCATAATTTGTTGTATGTATGCTGATATTCTTTAGCATATTCTTTTTGGAAATGTCCAACATACGTACCTTCAAAATCTTTAGACCAAATTGTGGTGTAAGCAGCACCATATTCTTTAGTAAATGATTTTTCATATGTCTTTAAATATTCTTTTATATACTCTCCAGTATAATCACCGTCATATGATCCTGTATAATCTACAGAATATGTTTTTTCATATCCGCGATCGTAAGCGTGGAGATATTCTCCTTGATAAGTTCCTTCAAACAGTGATGAAAACTGACTGCTATATGTTCCTTCATATTCTTTTACATAAGTTCCATCATATTGTTTAACATAATCTTTGTTAAACTGACCAGAATATGACTTTTGATATAGACCCAAGAAATTGGATGAATATGTTTTGTTCCAATCACCTATATAATCTTTGTTGTAGTCACCTTCATAGGTTCCTTCAAACAAAGAGGCAAAAGAAGATTCATAGTTGCCAAGGTATGTTTTAGTATAAGTACCACTCCATTCATGAACATATACTTTGTTCCAATCCTTAGAATATGCTTTTACATAGTCACCTTCATACGTACCTTCAAACAATGACGAGAATGTTTGATCGTAGGACCCTTCATATTCTTTAATGTATATTCCAGACCAATCTTGCGAATAAGTTTTTACCCAGTTCTTAGTATACGCTTTTACATAATCGCCTTCATAAGTACCTTCCCACATCTTTTGATAGAGAGCAAGATATGTACCTTCATATGTTTTAGTATATGCACCTTGATAGGTTTTTTCATATGTTTTTTCGAACCCACCAATGTATGTCTTTTCATATTCACCAGACCAGTCTTGAGAATAGGTTTTTGTCCATTCTTTTTGATACAGACCTGCATACTCTTTAGTGTAGTCACCATCATATGTTTTAGTATAGATACCAGAATATGTTCCTTGATACTCTTTAATGTATGCTTCAACATAATCTTTAACGTATGTACCAGAATATTCTTTTACATATACGCCCTCATACTCATTTGCATATAGAGCAGTATATGTTTTTTCATATGTCTTGTCGTAATCTTTAGCAAAGTCTGAACTGTATACACCTTCATATGCGCCTTGATACAAAGTTGTGTAAGTCTTTTCGTAGTTCTTGTCCCAGCTTCTTTCAAAGTTTTTATTAAATATACCAGTATAGTTTCCTGAGTAATCACCTACGTAAGTTTTTACATAATCTTTAGCCCACAGGCGAGTCCACAATCTATCATACGAACCTTCATAGGTACCTTCATATGTTGTATCATAATTCTTTAAATAGTTCTTATTCCAGTTGTGAGTGTACACACCTGTGTACGTACCTTCATATGCACCTTCCCAGTTCTTTGTGTAAGTTCCGACATAATCTTTTACCCAAGTATTATTAAATACACCAGTATATTGACCCGTGTAGTTACCAGCCCATGCTTTATTATAGAGAGTAGTATATGTCTTTTCCCACGTATTGGCAAAGTAACCAGTGTATACACCTGAGTAAACGCCAGTATAAGCGCCTTGATACAACTTAGCATACAGCTTTTCCCAGTTATGTGTATATACGCCAGTATAGTTACCTGAATAATCTCCAGCATATTCGTTCGCATAATTTTTAATATAGTTAGCTGTATAGTTACCGGTAAAGTATCCAGTATATGTTCCATCATAATAACCAGTATACACACCAGTATAATCACCAGAATATGCAGCTTGATATGTCTTAACGTAATCCTTGTTCCAGATTCTTACCCAGTTCTTTGTATAATTGCCTGTATAGTAACCTGTATATACACCGGTGTAATCGCCAGCCCAGTTCTTAATATAGTTACCAGTGTAGAAATTTTGATAGTACCTTCCAAAGTAACCTGTGTATGTTCCATCATAATAACCAGTATACACACCAGTATAAGCACCAGCCCAAACCTTAGCATAGGTCTTTACATAGTTTGCTGCAAAGTAGCCTGTGTATGTACCAGTGTATACACCGGTGTAAGCACCAGCCCAAGCCTTCGCATATGTTTTGTCGTAATTGTTACCAAAGTAACCTGTGTATGTACCAGTGTATACACCAGCCCAAGCCCTAGACCAAACCCTTACATAATCCTTGTTGTACGTGTTATTATATGTTCCAGTATAGTAACCAGTATATGCTCCAGAGAAGTTTCTTGCATAGTTGGCCCCGTAGTAGTTAGGATAGTATCTACCAAAATATCCTGTATAGGTTCCCGTATAGTATCCAGTATAGGCACCGCTATAAACACCAGCCCACGCTCTTACCCAAGCTCTTACATAGTTCTTACTATAGTTTCCTGTAAAAGTTTTAGCCCAAGCCCTTGAATAAATTTTAGCATAACTATTTGCAAAGGTCGTAGTTCCACTAAAGAATCCTGTAAAATAACTAGTCCCTTGATAATAATTTGGATTAAGGTATCCAGCATAGTAAATGTTACCGTAGTACATTGTTCTACCATAGTTACCAGAATAACTTCTTCGGTAATTTGGAGAGAGGAATCCACCGTAGTAAATATTACCGTAGTATAATGGACCTAGCCATGTCTTTGCCCAGTTTTTAGTATAGTTAGCAGTAAAGTATCCAGTGTATACACCTGTCCACACTCTGACATAATCTTTGTTGTATGTTCGGTTATAATATCCTGTATAAAATCCAGTATAATATCCAGTATAAGCTCCAGAATAGTTACCAGCCCAGTTCTTTAAATAATCCTTTTGCCATACCTTAGCAAAGTTGCCTGTATAGGTTCCAGTGTAGTATCCTGTGTAAACGCCTGTCCAAGCCTTTACATATCCCTTAACATAATTCTTACTATAGTTACCGGTATAGTATCCAGTATATGCACCTGTATATGCACCAGCCCAAGCCTTAGCATAGGTCTTTACATAGTTAGCAGCATAATACCCAGTATAGGTACCAGTGTATACACCGGTGTAAGCACCTTCCCATGCCTTAGCATATGTTTTGTTATAATTGTTACCATAGTATCCGGTATATACACCTTCATAGTTACCTACATACGTACCGGTATATGCACCAGCCCAGTTCTTTAAATAATCTTTTGTCCAAGTTTTTGCATAGGTGTTGGCAAAGTATCCTGTGTAAACACCGGTATAGTTACCCGCATATACGCCAGTGTATACATTATCATAAGAAGCATCGTACGATTTAACATAGTTTTTTGACCAGTTGTGTAAGAAAGTACCAGTATACACACCAGTATAGTTACCTACATACGTACCGGTATATGCTCCTTCCCAAGCCTTTGACCAAACTCTGTTCCATATTCTAGCCCAAGAGTTTGCAAAATATCCTGTAAACGTACCTGTGTAAACACCAGTATAGGCACCTTGCCACAATCGCGACCAGTCTCTTCCCCAGTTTTTGGTATACACCCCAGTGTAGGTACCTTCATATGCTCCAGCATATGTTGTATCGTAATTCTTATTCCAGTCTTTAGAATAATCAGCTGAAAAGTATCCAGTAAACACACCAACGTAGTCACCAGAATACGTTTTGTCGTAATTCTTTAGCCAATTTTTGGAATAGTTGTCAACATAATAACCTGTAAAAACTCCTGTATAATCACCGCTATAATCACCAACATAAGTCTTTACGTAATCTTTGACCCATGTGTGAGCAAAGTATCCAGTATAGATACCTGAATATTCATTTGCATAAACTGCTTCATAATGCTTTACGTAATTTTTATCCCAGTTTTTCTGATAGACACCGGTGTATGTACCTGCGAAGTTACCTTCGTAGTTTGTTAGATAAGACTTGACATAGTCTTTGTTCCAAACCTTTTCCCAGTTTTGATTATAAACACCAACAAAATCACCAGTATAGTGTTTGGTATATGTCTTAACATAATCTTTATTCCAGTCCCTTGACCATTCCCCTTGATAAAGACCAGCGTATTCTTTGTTGTATGTACCAGTATAAGACTTTACATATGCATGCTCGTATGCAGCTTTATAAGTTGTAGTGTAGGTTCCCTCATAGGCGCCTTCGTATTCTTTATTGTATTGGCCAACATATAATCTGTTATAGATACCTTCGTAATGTGCTTCGTAAGCCTTATTATAATCGCCCGTGTAAGTACCTTCGTAGTGTTTACTAAAGTCACCAGAATAATCCTTTACATAATCTTTGTTGTATTCACCGAGGTACGTTGTATCAAACGTACCTGTCCAAGCTCCAATATAGTCCCCTTCATAAGTTCCGGACCACAGCTGAGAATAGGTTTTATTGTATATTGTTACATAATCTTTATTGTAATCGCCAATATACGTACCTTCATAATCGCCTTGGTAGATACCAGCAAAAGCTCCAGTAAAGTCGCCTTCATAATTGCCCGCCCAAAGATGAGAATATGTTTTGTTGTATTCTGTGGTATATGTTTTAGTATAATCGCCTGCATATCTTCCAATGTAAGCCTTATCATATGACCCAATAAACAGACCTACGAAATCTCCCTCATAGTTACCTGCCCACAATGTTGAGTAAGTTTTTTCATAAGTTTTGGAATACGTCTTTACGAAATCACCTTCGTATGACCCTTCATAATCTTTTGCAAAATCACTGCTATATGTTGCTTCATATGCTCTTAAATATGTACCAGTATAATCACCTACATATATTCCAGAGAAGTCACCAGTGAAGTCTCCTTCGTAGGTTCCAGCCCAAAGATGGGAATACGTTTTAATATAATCCTTAGAATATGTCTTATTGTAATCGCCTTCATATGTTCCTTCATAAGACTTGGAATATGAACCTTCATAGTGACCAAGATAAGTTTTTATAAAACCGCCAATGTAATCCGTGTTGTAAGAAGTTCCATAACTTGCAGAAAAATGTCCTGTATAATTACCAGAAAAATCCCCACCATACAATTTATTGTAGTTATGCGAATAATCTTTTTGATATGCTGCTGCAAATTGACCGGTATATAATCCTATAAAATCTCCAGACCACGTACCTTCATATGTACCTTCAAAATCTTTTGCATATATTGTTGTCCAGGTTTTAACATATTCACCAGTGAAATCGCCTTCGTAATTTCCAGCCCAATCTGTAGAATAGGTCTTGTCATAATTTTTTGTATAGGTTTTTAAATATTCACCTGTGTAAAAACCAGAGAATTGACCAGTGTATTCACCTAAGAACTGGCCACTGTATTCCCTATTGTATATACCTAGCCAATCTCGTGAAAATGTTTGACTATAGACACCTTCGAAATTCTGACTGTATATGCCCTCATAATTAGTTGAATAAACTTTGTTCCAATCTTTAGCAAACGCCCCAGCATATTGTACCTCTACTATTCTATTATATGTTTTATCATATGTTTTTTCGTAGTCTTTATTCCAGGATTTCTCATATGTTCCAACAAAATCTACTGGAGAAGAATAAACACCTAAGTATGTTTTAACATAATCTTTATTCCAGTCACCAACATACGTGCCTTCAAAAGCAACTGGACCAGCATACAATGTTGAATATGTTTTAACATAGTCACCATCATAAGTTTTTTCATAATCGCCCTGGAATGTTACTGCTGATGTATATGTTGCTTCGTAATCACCAGCGTATAACGTATTGTATTCTTTAGCATAAAGTTGTGAATATTCTAATGGACCATGATAAGCTTCACCCCAATCCTTTGAAAATGAGCCTTCGTAAGTTGCTTCATATGCTTTATCAAAAGAATGAACTGATGTGTATGTTTTAACATAATCATATTGATATTGAGTATTGTAATCTGTATTGTATTCTCCTGCAAAGGTAACAGCAGAAGTATATGTTTTTTCATAATCAGTATTATATGTAGCTTCCCAATTTCTTAAATAAGTTCCAACAAACTCTACTTGTCCGAGATATGTTTTAGTGAAGTTCTTTTCGTATGATGCACCATAATCTTTAACATAATCTCCAGTATATGATCCATCGTAGCCTACTTCACCTGCCCATTGTTTGTTGTATAAAGTAGTATAAGTTTTTTGATATAGGGTACTGTAATCTGCAGCATATCCTGTTGTTCCAACATAAATCGTACTCCATTCTTTGGCATACGATCCTGTGTATGTTGTTAAATAAATTTGTTCAAAGTTCACATCGCCCTGGTAGGTTTTAATATAATCAGCTGACCAAAGTTTAGCGTAATCCCCACCATAATGTTTTATATAATCTGTTTCTAAATTATATGCTTTAATATAATCTTTATTGTAATCAGCACTATAGGTTTTTGTCCAATCGCCAGTATAGTATTGATCTAACACATATGTCTTTAAATAATCTTTAGAAAAATTACCTTCGTATGATTGATCATATGCTTTCAAGTAGTGCTGGTCAGTTCTAGAATATACAGTTTCATAATCAGTAGAATAAGATTCTAATGCAAGATAGCTTTTACTCCAAATTCTATCGTATGTACCTGTGTATTGACCAATCCAGTTGGTAGTATAAGAGCCTTCGTATTCTTTAGTAAAAGATAAAGCATAATCGTCTACATAATCTTTAGCCCATGTTTTACTATAAGTTGTAGCTCCAATATCTCTAACTGTACCTCTCGCTTCCCATGTACCAACGACAGGAGCAGATGCACCAATGAAATATTGACCTACACCGGTATCCACAATCCTCTGTCTAAGTCTTTCAGTAAAGAACGATTGTATTTGGGTATTAGTAAATTGTTTAAGCGTATTGTCGTCTGATATTAATAGAGGATAAATTGCTGTTGCTGACGAAGAGTTGGATGTTCTTCTTCTTAAATAATAAGTAGTACCACCAGACTCGTTTATAGTATTGATAGTTGTATATAATGTGTTTGAACTATCACTGGTTAAAATATATGATCCTATACCATTAGACACCATGTTAGATATCATTGTGTCTACTAGGCTATTAAGAGTAGATGTATTAGCTTCTTCGATAGTAGTGTTAAAAACTACATAACCAGATACATCAGAAGTATTAGCAGTAGAAGATAAGTTCTGAGTTAGCGACGAATTAGTGCCACCAACATCTACTAGTATACCAGCATTTGATCCTAAATCTGTAGAAAAACTAATTGCACCAGCTAATGTATTATTAGATGCAAAACTAGTTAAAGTTTGCTCAATAATATGATTCAATTCTATGGATGGCATTTCTTGCAATGCAATCCAACTTCCACCACCCGTTGTTTTAATTTTTAGTGGATTGGCCATTAATATTCCTTACTGGTATTTGTATGTGGTATCGCCCAAGATGTTACCTTCATATATGAAGCTAACATTATTTATGTCGAACCCAACCACGGCTGCTCCAGGAAGTCCCCCATCACCGCAGTTATGGAATCTAGATTTTCTTCTAAATTCTTCGCCACCACCCATACCAACTTGGCCTAGGTTACCACCAACACCACCAGGTAATCTCGTATTACCATAATCATAATTTGGCTGTCCTCTTAAACCGCCATTGATTAAAGTTCCGTTACGAGGCTCTACTTTAAGCTGAGCACTTTCATATTTTGAACTTTTAGGTGAAATACCAACAGTCCACCCAGCACCACCTGACCCTGGTACACCTACTATGTCTGAAGTACCAAAGAATGATCTATTAATTTCTTGAAGATAGTTTGCACCTTCATATGTTCTTGCATATGATCCTACATATGCTTTAGAGTATGTCGCACCATAAATCTTTACATAACTTTTAGCATAATCAGCAACAAACTCATTCGCATAAGAACCTGCATAAATGTGGGTCCATGCTTTAGTATATGTTGCAGAATAATTTGCATTTCCTAAGTAACTTGTTGAGAGATGGAAGACGCCAGTATATGGAGTTAAACCAGAATACAAAGTTTCATTAAGGTATGCACCACCATAGTAAATATTACCATAATAAGCAATTGCAGAATAACTTCCTGTATACGTTCTAGTCCAATTACCACCAAATGCACCACCACCAAAGTATACTGGACCTAGATAACTAATACTACCCGACCATGTCTTATTGTACACTGCTGTATAACTTTTGCTATAATACCCTACAAACACATTAGCATACGACGCTTGCCAATTTTTACCATATGTTTTTGACCAATTTTTAGCATAGTCTTTACCATAAGTTTGATCAAAGTAAAGCGCGCTAGTTGCAGTATAGTAAGCTGTCCATGCATATGCATTTTCATATGTTACACTATACACAGCCTCGACTGCATGATAAGATTCTGGAGTTGTTGAATATGTTGTTCCATAATCATCAGTCCAACCTAATGCACTAGTATATCCTACATATGTGGTTTGATATCCAGCAGCCCAAATTTTGTTATAATCAACATCTAATGCTGTTGAATATTCGCCAGTATAATTTGTAGATATATTATAATTAACTTCACTTCCGTAATTACCACCATAAGGAGCAAATGTATCTGCAGATTCATAACCGTTATATAATAAAGAAGCTGCTCTTGAATATCCTTGAAGACCTTCGTACCCAACGATTCTTACTCTATTGTAATTTACCGAGTATGATTTATTATATCCTTTGAGATATTCTTTTGTATATGTTCCACTATATTCAGCAGTGAATGTAACATTATAAGATTTTGTATAGTTACCAACGTATTCAGCTATATACTCTCTTGCATATGTATCCTGATAATCTCCAGTAAAGGTTCTAGAATAAGAACCGGAATAATTTTTTGTATATTCCTTGTTGTAGGTTTTTGAGAAACTACCTTGATAGGATCCAACAAACGCTTTTGTATACTCCTTAGTAAAATCTCCAACATATGCAGCTGTATAATCTACGGAATATTCAGCAACAAAATCCCCTGCATATGCGTTGTATGTTCTATCATAAGATTTACTGTAGGTTTTTTCAAATGTTTGTTGATATGTTGCTTCGTAAGAACCTAGATATGTACCTTCAAAGGCTTGTGTATATAATTTATTATATTGTTTTACATATGTAGCATCGTAACTACCAATATAAGCCCCTACAAAATTGCTTTGATAATACCCTCCACCATATGCACTTGGTTCACTACTATAAGATTTCTGATAATGCCCTACATATGTAACATTATAAGAAACATTATATTCTTTGGTATACAGACCTTCGAAGCTAGCAGAACTACCTACAGTAAGATAAGTTTTATTAAACTCACCTGAGTAAGCTCCAGCATATGCTCTTTCAAATGATCTCTCATACTCTGTACCCATGTAATAAACTGTTCCACCATATACTGTTACGCCAGAATAAACTCCAGTAAATGATGTAGTATTGTAATCATTAGTATAACCCTTTGAGTAATTTGTACTAAAGGTTTTTATAAATTCATCGCTCACTCCAGCATAAATTGTACTTGAAACATATGTGTTGTATGATCCGCCATAATTTGCTGTATAACCTGGTACTGACGTATATGCGGTTACTGTTCCAACATAATTTCCACCGGACCAAGATCCAGTAAACGCTTGAGCTGGAGTATAAGCTCCAATATAGGCTTTAACATATTCAGTCTTGGTATATGTATGCTCACCTACGTATGTTTCAACTACACCTGGATATGAACCAGCAATACCATCCCTTCCTTCAGCATAAGATGCTTGTCCAACATATCCACCTACATAATTCTTTACATAATCAACACCGTAGTTTGCACCACCACCACTATAACCTAGATACGATTGATAGTATAATAATCCGGAATATTGTTTTGAATAAGGAACAATGAACTGGCCCCCAACAGCTTCAAAGCTAATAGCATATGTTCCAGTATATGTTTTGCTGTATGTTCCTGAATACGCTTTAGTATATCCTTTTTCATACGAGCCAGCATATGTTCCTATAAAACTGCGACTGTATCCACCAGTATAAGAACCTACATAAGTTTTTAAGTATGATCCTAGATACGTACCTAAAAATTCTCTGTTGTAGTATATCGTTCCTGTATAATGTTTTACGAAGTTACCAGTAAATATACCAGTATAGGTCTTTACATAATTTTGATATCCCCCACCATAATAAACTTCTGTACCATAACTTAAAGCAAATGTTGTTGTGTTTAAGAACCCAGCTCCAGATGCATAATTACCAGTAAAATAAAGAGTTCTCGAATAATAATTAGGATTAAGATATCCTGAGTAGAAAACATTACCATAGTAAGCTACTGTTCCATAACCGGGGCCTACAAAGTTTCTTAGTGAGTTGTATCCGTTGAAATATTCAGGTGCTGATTGGTGATATGTAGTAATAGTGTTTCCGTAATATATTAAGCCAGTGTAGTTCGTTGCACTATAACTTGGACCGGAAGCGTATGATCTTGGACCTTGATACGTATTAGTATAAGTGCCTTCAAAATGTCCTACATAGGTTTTAGCATATTGAATTTGGCTTATATAACCACCATAATAAAGTATACCAGCAAAGTTTCCTGTATAGGATCCAACATAAGATTTTAAATAATGTTTTACATAGTTACCATCATATACACCAGTATATGAACCAGCATAAGCACCAGTAAAGTTTCTTTCAAAATTATCAACATAGGTTTTATTAAACACGCCAGTATATGACTTTGCGAACCCAGCCCCAGAATAATAATTAGTAAATACATTTGTAGGAACGTATTCTGTAGCATCAGCTCCGCCCTGCCATACTCTACCAAGATACGTTGCTTGATAAACACCAGCTTGATCTGAATATGGATCAGTAATACCAGAGGCACCACCACCTCCACCGCCACCACCTATTGTCCCATAGTTTTCTATGAATAGATGAACATCTGAACTTGAAGTTTTGATAGCATCGCCACCGTTTGTACCAGAATATGACAAACCTCTTGGACCACCAATGTCGCCACCGTTACCACCTTTACCTACAATGTAACCACATGGATATGTGACAACTCTTACAAGATGTTTTAGGTCTGCAGTTGTTGATCCAGACACGTTAGCTGTTACTGCCTGCATAGTGCTTAAATCAAGTGAGGAAGAAGTACTTCCATCTGATCCTAAAATAAATGTCTTGCTATGTTCTAATTGTTCACCTATAAAAATGTTAACCATCTGAAGGTTTTTATCTGGATCTTTACCTATTGAAAATAAATAATCTCTGAGGTTAAAGTTGTTTATGTAGTATACAATCTTTCCGTCAATATAATCACTACCTCTTGAAGAACCTGCATTTTCAGAAATTAGTCGACCATTACTATTAAATATGATGTCTGTATGATCATATCCAACATATGCGATTTTCCAATCGCCACCTTCTTTAACATTAATATATCTAACTTGTTTCCACGAATCCTCTTGTTGTACAAACATATTCTTTACAGATTGCCAACTACTGTCGTTCATAACAAACAACTTAGGATCAGAATTTTGAGTGTTTAATTGACCTGAAGAAGGACCTACGAAGCTAGTTGTTCCTCTGTAAACTTCTTGTCTTGTTAAATTACCGGTATAGTTTTTAACAAATTCAGTTTGACCTGTGTATGAAGGTTGGAACGAACCCTGGAATTCAGACAAATATGTTTTAGTGTAATATAACAAGCCTTCATAGTTAGTAGATCCAGTATAATCCCCTACATATGCTGCGACAGGGGAATATGAACCTAGCCAGTTTTTAAGGTAATCACTAGAATAAGCACCAATATAATTTTTATTGTATGATTTGTCGTAGTTCGTAGATGTAACTTTTGTATATGTACCAGTGTAGGCCTTTTGCCATATTTTAGTATATACACCTTCCCATGAATGCACATATGAAGCCGAATATGTACCTTCATATGTTTTAACGTATGAAGTGCCATCCCCTCTATATGCTTTAGCATATAACTTTTCAAAGGAACCCGTATATGATCTAGAATATATTTTGTTGTAAGCAACAAAGTTTTCTATTCTTTGTGTTGTATAATTTCTAGACCAAACTTTAGTATAAGCCTTGTCGTATGATTTACTATAAACTTTTTGATAGTATGCATAGCTTTCAGATATATATGATCTTGCATATAATTTGATATATTCACCTGCGTATTCTTTACGGTACCCACCTGTAAAATTACCGAGGTAAGTTCCATATGCAGGGCCCTCTAAATAATGTTTATTATAATTTGTAGACCCAACATATGCTTTGACATATTCTTTATTAAAATCAGCTGAAGGTCTGTATGTCTTTTGCCAGTTCTTAGTATAATTAACTAAAGGTGAGAAGTATACATTAAATGTCTTTGTAAAGTTTGCTTGACCAGCAAAATAACCTGTAAATGTTTGTGCAAATCCACCATAAGTTTTTAGGAATCCATTGTATTCCTTAATGTATCCACCAAAGTATGCATCGCCAGAATAAGCTTTTTCATAGCCTTTTATAAAGTTAGCTGAAGCGTTATAGTAACCGGTATAATAAAGAACCCCCTGATAATAATTTGGATTAAGGTATCCAGCATAGTAAATGTTACCATAGTAAGCTGCTGTTGCATACAGTTTGGCAAAATTTCTTAGGTATCCAGCAAAATATGCAGTACCAGAATATTCTTTGTTATATGCTCTAGAAAAATATCCAGTTCCAACAAATGAATGAGAATAATTTTTTAGGTACCCACCAAAATATGCAACACCCGTATAAGTTACAGAGTATTCTTTTGTGTATGATTTAAGGTAACCACTGTAGTATGGTAAACCTGAATAAGTTTTATTATAATCTTTAGCGTAGGTTTTAATATATCCAGCATAAAAAGCATCGCCCCTGTAAGATACATTATAAGTTTTATTATATTCAGCGAGTCGTACACCACCAAAATACGCATCCCCAAGATAAGCCCTAGACCAATATATTAGAGTGTAATTGGCTCCTGAATATCCACTAAAGAATAGAGGACCTATAAAGTCCTGATTGTAAACACCAGAGTAATATTTATTAAATACTCCAGTCCATATTCTACTGTATTCCTTAGTGTAACTTAATGTTCTAGAATAACCACCAAAGAAAAGAGGACCAGCATAATCTTTAGTATATGAGCCTACCCAAATCTTATTATATGTTGTAGACCAGTTTTTAGCATACTCTTTAGTATAGACGTTCTGATTAGACCACCCACCAAAGTATATGACAGGACCGTGGAAAGATCTTGCATAATCAGGACCTGAAAAAGTACCAGACCATAGTCTTAAATATTCTTTGGAATAGTATCCTGATTCACTCGTGTACCCACTGTAGTACGTTAAGCCTCTATAAGCTCTATCAAACGTACCACTCCAAACTTTATTATATGCTTGATCAAATGTTCCTGTATACACTGCGTCATAATTTTTAGTAAATGTACCAGAATAATTTGTCGTTATGTCACCAACATATGTTGCTACATAGGTCTTTATATACGATCCTAAAAACGTTCTTGAATAAGCTGCCTGCCAGGATGACGTATATACAGAACCCCATTCTGATGTATAATATCTAATACCTGTCCAGTTTTTAGAATAATATGCAACTCCAGAATAGTTACCACCAAGTGCACCATAGTTTTTAATAAATTTAGCAAAAATGCCACTATAATTTTTGCTATATGTTTTTGTATAATCACCTACATATGTCTTTTCATAGTTCTTAACATAGTCTTTATTGTATTCACCAAGGTAATTTTTAGTATAAGTTTTTTCATATGAACCTTGGTATACTGCAGTGTATGCTTTTACATAATCAGCACCATATTCTTTTACGTAATTCTTACTATATGCACCTTGATATGTTTTTGTATACGTCTTATTGTATACATTAGAATATACACCATCCCATGTTCTACTATATTGTTTTGTATATTCTTTATTGTACGCTCCTTCATATGATTTACTATATCCTGCAACAAATGTTTGAACATAATCCCCTTGATATGTGTGTGAATATATCCCTTGGAAAACTTGTTGATAAGTTTTTTCATATTCTCCTACCCATACTTTAGCGTAGGCTTTGTTGAATTCATTACCATAATCACCAGCATATATTGTAGTGTATACTGCACCGTATTCGCCAATATAAGTTTTATTATAATCTTTGACCCAAGCTGACTCGTATGTCTTTACCCAGTCTTTACTATAATATCCTGTTTGAGCTGCATATGCTTTAACATAAGTTGTAGTATAAGTTTTGTCGTAATTTTTAGTCCAGTTTCTATCATAATTTGCAGTATAAAATCCAGTAAAGGCACCTGAATATGTCCCTGTAAACACACTACCAAACGAACCTTCCCAAACCCTATCATAATTTTTAGTCCAGTTTCTGGAATATGTTAAAGACTGAATATATCCTTGGTTGAAGTATCCTGTATAAACACCTGACCAAATTCTTTGATAATTCTTAGACCAAACCTTTGTATAAGATAGAGACTGAATATATCCTCGGTTGAAGTATCCTGTGAAAACTCCAGTGTAAGCACCTTGCCATATCTTGTTGTAATCTTTGTTGTAGGCAGTAGTACCAGCAAAGAAACCTTGGAAAGCTAAAGCAAACCCAGAAAAATATGCATTACCAGAATACGCTTTAGAATAATCTTTTAAAAATGATCCAGTGCCTGTGAAGAATCCAGTAAAATATTGTACTGATTGATAATAATTGGGATTAAGGTACCCCGAATAATAGATATTACCATAATAAGCTGTTCCAGCAAACGTCCTAGCATATGATCTGGAATACCCAGCATAGTATGCTATACCTGAATATTCTTTAGTATATTCGCCAGAAAAGTATCCGGTTCCAACATACCAACCAGAAAAATTTCGTTGATAGTTAGGAGATAGAAACCCACCGTAGTAAATATTACCATAATATAAAGGGCCTATATATGTTTTTGTATATGTTTTATTCCAATCATGTATGAACACACCAGTATATGTACCAGCATATGACTTTACCCATGTTCTGATATATCCATTATAATTTGCATTACCTAGATATGATGTAGTCCAATCCCTAGAATAATCATTTGTGTATCCACCGGTGTAGTTTCCTGCCCAAGCTCTAACCCAAGTTCTAAGATATCCATTATAATTTGCATTACCAACATACGCTGCTTCATAATTAATATTATATGTTTTATTAAAAGAACCTACAAAAGAGTTTCCCCAATCGTGGGTAAAAGCACCAGTATATGTTCCTGACCACACCTTTGAATATGTAGCAGTATAAGTTGTACTGTATGTTTTGTTCCAGTCTTTTGTATACGTGTTTAAGTAGTCTGTTTCTGGTAACCCAACATATGTTCCAGAGTAGGCCTTTAAAAAGGTTCCATTATATGTTGTTAAATATGACTTAGTATAATCACCAGCCCATACACGATCATAAGATTTGGTATACAATCCCTGGAATATTTGTGCATATGTTTTAGTATACACCGCATCATAACTTCCAGCATATACTTTGTTGAAATCTCCAACATATTCACCGCTATAGTCTTTACTGTAAAATGCAATGTAGGTATGATCATAGTTTTTACTATACGTCTTTACGTATATACCAGCATAGTTAGTGGTGTATGTTTTGTTGTATTCTTTTTCATACGAACCGACCCAATCTTTATTGTAGGTCTTTTCATAGTTTTTACTGTATTCCCCAAGATAAGTTTTGACATAATCTTTAGCCCACAACTTAGAATATGCAGTGTTGTAATCTTTAGAATATTCACCTAGATAATTTTTATGATATACTGATTCATATGAACCTGTATATGTTGCAACATAATTTTTAAGATAAGTTTTACCATATTCCCCTTGATATAACTTTAAATAATTTTTAACATATGTGCCTTCATATATTAAAGCACCAAAAGAAGTTAGTCCGCTGTAATCACCTGTGTATTGAGTTGCACCACCCTCAAAGTTAATTATTGCAACATAACCTGCGGTACCAGCATAATCAGCAGTATATTGTGGGGCGCCATAATCTTGCAGACCTGAGTATGCTTCTGATATTTGATAATTAGCAGTATAGGTAACAACGCTAGTATAGTTCTTAGCATATTCTTTATTGAATGCTAGCTCAGATACCCAAGCTGCTTGTCCTTCATAGGTTTTACTATAACCTACGTAACCACTATATTCTCCTAAAAACCCTTCTGATATTGTTACTATTCCAGAATATGAACCAATACCTACATATGCTCTAGAAAACTGGGTATACCCAGTATAATACTCACCAGAATAGCTTTGGTAGCTTATTGCCCCCCCATATGCTTTATTATACTGAACAGGTCCTCCAACATAATTTAAAAACGTATTATATACTGAAGTATAGGTACCTGTATATGTTGCTGGCGCATTATATTCCTTTGAATACGCTCTTTGAAATTCACTTTCGTAATATCGTGTACCAAGATATGCTTTGTTATAGTAAACAATTCGATCAGCAGTACCAGTATAATTTTTTGCATAGTCAACAAAACCGTTGAAACCTTCACCATAAGTTCTTATATATGTTTGAGCGCCTTCATACGTACCAGTGTATATTCCACCTCTATAATACGCAGGACCTATGTATGTTACTGGACGCGAGTAGTTAGTGACGTTCCCATATGTGCCTTGGTAAATAGCAAATTGGTTGGCATCTGCCCAAATACTATCAGGTTGATTTGCTGCTGAAGCATATTCTTTAGAATATTGAATAGTACCTGCATACACTGCTGCTGCTTCATAGGTTGCAGTATAGGTATCAACGTCTATGGAATTGTAGTTTTGGGTCGTTACATATGTTGCTGTGTAACCTACTGGACCGGATGCAAAGTTACCATGCCAGGAAAGTGTTGATGTTCTACGTACAGTATAAACGCCTTGATACCCATTATAGAATCCGCTATAAGCATTTGTATATGACATAAGAGCATTATGAGTAGACTCTCTTAGATAAGAGACTTGTCTATCTCTACTCTCTCCTGCGTATTCCGATGCGTAAATTCTAGAGGCGTAACTCATTCTTTATTCACCTCAGGAGTATACTTGGTACCAGATATCTCCATTTGCTCCACCACTGGGAGCATCTGTGCTCACATAAACAACATATGAAGAAAGGTTATTTGAATCGCCACCGAAGTTAACTGAGGTCTTCTGAATCTCTGCTACACTTATAGAATTAACTATACCTTTATCTGTAACATTAGCTGTTACAGCAAATGTTGTATTTCCAAACTCTCCAGTTGTAATACCAGTATCGGGAAGGGTACTTATTTGTACGTTGGCTGAGCTATTAACAATCTCAACACCTGCGACTTTAAGAGCCATTCGAGTCCTCCAGAACTTTTATTCTTTTTGAAAGATCTTTAATTGCCTCTAACAATAAAGGAATCAAAGATTGATATTTCACAGCCAAGTTTCCGTTTCCGTTTGTTTCAACAAGGAATGGAAGCATCTCCTGGACTTCCTGAGCAATAACACCCAAATCAGTTTTACCGTCTTTTTGATCCCCTGTCTTCCACTCAAATATATATCCATTTAATTTTTCGAGGATGTCAACTGGATTCTCAATTATTCTTATGTTATCTTTAAGGTTTCTATCTGAGGAATAATTAGCTTCAACGTCTCCTGTTGCAAACAAGTTACGTACATGAGTGTTACCAAATTGATAAGCTGCGGATCCTAAATCATATGAATTATTAGAAGTAGGAATTATATTAGAAGATAGTCCTAAAGATGTAGCTACTGATACAGTACCACCCCTAATAGCATCTACAGCAGTAAATGTGTTAGCTGAAAATACACCTTCAACATGACCATTACCTGTTGTGGTAGTATGGTTAGTTGAGTTAGGCTGAGCGACAGCTCCTACTGTAACAATGATTGTACCAGCATCATAAACTAGCTGGTTAGTTCTAACTCTCCATTCGTCAAATGTATCAGTCGAAGCTATTACATTTGCGCCTAGGTATGTAGTTTTGGCCATATCATCCTCGAGATAAACTTAGCAACATATTTTTAATTTCTGCAATGTCTGACTTTAATTGCTCAACATCATTATATATTTGTTTAGCTTTTTTTGCTTCTTCACGTTGAGCTTTATAAAGTCTAAATGCTTCTACGTCTCTATTTATAAGAGCCATGTTGCTAAGATCTCGAACGTATTGTTCTTTTTCAGTTACAAATCTTTGTGACATATTAGATACTCAATGCAATTGCTCTATAGTTATCAACTCTTGGTACCAGCGCTTTATCTGTTGCTAGCATTACTATTTTAACTTGATAATATTTAAACGTATCAAATTTAATAGTATCTGAGTTATAATATGTAGCAATATAATCATTTTGAGGATCTTTAAACAATGTTTGTTTTTGAGTTACCTTTTCTAACGAACATTGAGAATTTGTAAAAGATAAGCTGTTACCAAGTGTAATTGTTGTACCAGATATAGATGTAATAGCCTCTATTTGATAATCGGACAATCTACTTGTATTGACTACTTTAAGTAGATCGCCAACTGCTAAATCTCCAGCAGTATCATGATCCACTGTGCTTGTAACTGTAGCACTGCCTGAAGTTACAGTAGCATACCCATCCAACGAGCTTGTCGGAGGTGTTTGAGGTATTCTATATTCATACTCTCTATAATCCACTCTGTTATATGGATTAGTAAACGAATCATCCCCTTGCAATTCTAACTTTGTCCATTGTCTATCAATAAAGCTATCCGATTCAAGAGCATTCGATCCTTTGATGAATACTTCCAATTGTGACCCAGGAGGCTTTGTAGAAGTAACGTACAATCTCATATCTTCTGCATCTAATTCAGAATCTAGAGTAACTACTTTAGAAACATACTTAGCATCAGCTGAACCTTGACCTGGCAGATATTCATTGGTACTATCATTATTAATAATATTATGATATCTTACTATACCCATTGTACTTGCATCTATAACAGGAGATACAATTCTATTTCCTGTAGTGAGAGTAAATGATGGTCTGAAAGATTTACCAGATACAATCTGATTAGATTTACTATTCAATTTACCAGCTGTTGATAAATAGTTTCTATTATTCATCGGATACCCTGTACTAGCTATACTTCCAGAAGCTGTGTTAACTGTAGCAGCTTGCGACAGTAAAGTTTCGTTAGGAGTAAACGAATATATTAGATTTTCAAATGAAGTTATATCAACATTTTCTACTGCATTTATAGTACAATTTGCTCCAGACCTAGATCCAATAACTTGGTTACCAGATGCAAATTTAAACGTAGTATTAGATGCTGTAGAATCGATAAGGAACAAATCATTGTTCGCAGATGTATTCTCAAAGAAAACTACCTTACCTACTGGCGTCTTTTGTATGTTAGCTGTAGTATCTGTAAACTTTGGATATCCTCTAACCTTCAAACTTGTATTGTTGGCTATGGCAATAACTTGTCTGATATCATGAGATGTTCCATTAGTAAGAGCGATAGTATCGCCAACTACTAATTCAGAACTAAATGAAGTTCCAGTACCTGTAATAAAGTTATTACTTGTAGAAAATGATACTGTGCCAGTTACATTGGCAGAGTTATTATAGACAAAAGCCAATTCTCCAGTTTCGAAACTACCGTTGATATTAGCCATATCAATAAACTCATAATCTTTTTCAACAAACTCAGCAGTTCCACTTTCACTGGAAAATTCTGCCCTGTATAAAATGAATTTTAAATCTTCATCAATTACTGGTTTCCATGCAGTGTTATTCGTTGATAAGAATAGACTACCTAGGAAGTTATCATTGATGTTAGGTACATTTGTTCTTAGATCATTCTCACCAGTTTTTCTGACAAATACATTATAGTTAGGGTTATTACCATCAGGTAAAAGAACTACACAAAATTCTTTTTCTGTAGGTAAGTATACTGGAGCGTCAAATGTTACTGTTGTAGCAACAGATCCATTAGTACTAAGATTTACTTGACTAGAAGCTAAGTGAATCTGCGCATATGGCAGTATGTTTGGTGCAGGGTATCCGTTGTTTACTTCTCTTAGTTCTACTGTTATACCTAATCTCGGATCTCTGGTTTCAAAGAATAGATCCATTTTAGTAACAAAAACTCCAGAAGCTATTTCATTCTTAGCTAAGTTAACTCTAAACGTCTGCGATAGCGGATCACCATTGCTATTGCCACCATCACTTTCTTGTGCGGGAGGCTCATTCCATCGACGTGTAGTTATGCTCTTTAACGAAGTTTTTTGAGACGTAGAGGTTTCTGAAACAACCCTTTGACCTGTATTAACAACGTTTTGTTTTGCCTTTATTTCTTTAGTAGTTAAAGTAACTGCGGATTTGGTAACACCAAAGTTGTATGCACTGAAATCTTGTGTACAAAATGATCTACTAGCATCAATATTGGTATAGAGATTCTTTTCAGAAACTAAAACTTGTCTATCACCAACTTTGTATGTTTGTGCAGGAATGTATAATTTGAAGAAACATTCCCCTGAAGAGTTGGTAATAATAGAACCACCTCTAACTCCTCTATCAGCAAAACTTCCTTGCTGTACCTGTTCACCGGCTTCAATAGCACATGGTGTTACATAACTGCTGTGATCCTTTTCATCAAAATAAACATAGTGTCTTGTATCTGGTTTTAACCCGTAACAATATACTTCTATTTCTTGCTCTCTAATATAAGGAGAGGAAGTCAAATCGGTCACAAATGAACCAACAGGAATAGTATTTTCTACTTCGTCGTAAGTTATTTGAGTAATACTATCTTGAATTAAATCAGTTCTCGTATCGCTATAAGTTTCTACTGTCACCTCATCTGCATTTTCTTGCAGATCAAAACCGCTTCCAGAAGTTGCTCTTACAGTTCTACGATTAGTTATACTGGTAGATGTTCCTAATAGCACTGAGTCATATGTAGAACTTAAAACTTCAGATTTAGGTCTTTGAATAGCCTCTATTTGATTAAGCTCACTTATAAGAGCTTTTGTACTAGCTCCAAGATCTAAACCGACATTTATTGCTTTATCTGGAGGAGTTTTAACGTCAAAGTAGTTATCATAGTCTGGAAGAAGTACACAAGTACCTGACCATTTCCAGAAAAATTCTGCACAGTTTCTTGTTCTTGTAGCTCCAGTTTGAGACTTAAACTCTACATGATTGTAAGGTAATGTTATTAGGTTACCAGTTTTGACTGTGTTAGTAAGTGTTGAACTTTGCAAATCAATATTGAATTGTCTGTTTCTAGGAGTCAACTGGTTGAACCCTACATCTCTACCAGCTTTGAATTCTCTATCAATCAACGAACCAACGTTGAAGTTTTTAAAATTGTCAACCAAAATACCGTTTTTAAATCTGTTTTTGGTAGCATCTGCAGATGATGGAATTTGTAAATCAGCAGCTTGCTTTTCTAACAAGTTTAAAGAAGTGTAATATTCTATTCTTTGGATTCTTTTATCTACAGCTTTAATATCTTTCATAGTATATCTTACCAATTGTTTATTGGTAATAGTAACTTGATAATCTGGTCTTCCTGCCTGTTTTGCTCCTGTTGTCGACAACGTTGGATAAGGAGCAACAGATATTACAGCCATATCCATACCATCCTCTGGTACTCTAGGAGGATTTGGCTCTGCTTCTGAAATACCTTCAACTATTGTAAGTTTACCTTTTTTACTCATATATAAAGCATCAATTCTAGGTAAGTAATACTGATAATCTATATTATTAGTTTTATTTGGAGTAGATAAGTATTGTTCACCAGAAAATGATATTGTAGTTCCTGGATTGGTTGTTGCTGATGCAGCAGAAGTTGCATATGTAGCAGTTGCTGTTGCATATGGTCTAAAGTCAATACTATCTCTCAAATCATATGCTTCACCTAAGGTTGGTGAAACATATGTAGGAATTTGTTGTGTTGTTATAGCATTAACAGGTGTAGGTATTGTAGCATCATCAACAGGATAACTATCTACACTGAAGTAGCCTAGACCTGAAGACCCAGATGTAGTGAAAGGTCTTACAACAACTAAAATTTTGTCAGAAGCACCTATTGTTAAAGTAGAAGTTGATTTAAGTTTTAATTGTGATAGACCATAAAACCCATCTTGTTGATTGTTAATTAACTGGAAATTACTAGTTTTGTCATAGGTTGTACCTTCTATTCCAGTAAAGGTAGTATGAACATAAACTTTTTGAATATCAAATACATCTGGTAAACCTAAAGACCAAGGTCCTGAAGAAGTAGCAGCATTATTACTACAATCAATCTTTACGTAAGTATTAGCACCTAAGGTCTTAGTTTTTTGTTGAGCTTGAGTTTGTTTAACATTGAAATATACATTAACGTCTAGTGTACTTTCAAGAGTTTGACCTCTTGATGCGTTAATAGTAAGAATCTTTTGTGTTGACGAAACTTCAGCATTAGATGCAGCAGAATCAAATAAGTTTATTGGAACATCAGCTGGGAAATATCTTCTATGAGCAGCTCCAGATACCGAAGATCCAAAGTCTGTTGCAACAGTTAAATGTGTTGTGTTGGTAATACCAGTTATTCTTTGTTCACCATTAGTAGCTCCAGCAACCTTAATCCAATCACCAACAACATATTCTGATGTAAAATCAGATGTCGAACCAGTTACTGTATTTGCACCTGAGGATACTGTTACAGTACCTGTCAAAGGTTGAGTTTGAGCAGTTGCATTACCTGTAACTATTATAAGTTCTCTTTCTTGTTCTTCTGAAAGATAACCGCTAGCTGTATAATCAAACACACGGGTACCAGTTAATGTAACGGTACCAGACCCGTTGGCTTGCAATGTTGTTGTATTACTAGTCCTATAAAAATATGTTGCTTGTGAAGTAGATTTGTGGTCAAGAGTTTTAATGGCTTTTTGACCAATTCTATTAATAAAGACTTTGTTGTTTGTTTCCTTGAGAACAGCTTTACTGTTTTCTAAAACGATATCAGCAATACCTTCACCATTGTATGCGATTGCTTTAGCATCAGCGAAGTTTTTACCAGCATTCATTTTTACATTAAACAGATACATTCTATATTTACCTGCTGGTGTTCCAGGCGTTCCACTTTCGTATCTTATAGATCTTATGTTAGCTGTACCTACAATTGCTCCAGTATACGAAGGACTTGTACCTGAAAAATGGGTAGAGTTAGCTGCTGAAGGAACTGTAGGATCTGATCCAGCAGGAGTAGTTGATATTCTATTCGTTGCTGTACCTAATATCTTTACTTCTACAGCTGTGTTAAATGGTATTGTGCCCAACATTTCATCGACAAAAACATAATTACCTATTGTTTGTGAAATGCTTCCTGAATCGACATTTGCGTAATCATTACCTTTTCTTATTGGCACAGTTGATGTGCCTATTGTTTGGTTTCTGTAACCTTTTACATAAGCAATACCAGCTCCAACTTTAATGTCAAGATATGTAGTGTTACCCTCTTTTGTTTCACTGTTTAAAGAGAATAACTTTGTTACATAATCTCCGCTCTCTTCATATGTTCTTTGAGCCATTGCGTCACCAATCTTACTGTATTCAGTAGTTGGCTTAATTTCAACAGGAAATCCATTTTCATATCTAACAATAGTAAAGAAGTTATTTGATACTGAAGCGTTTGTAGTAGTATTCGATACTAACACAGGTGTCAATTTTAATCTATCTGCACCTGGAGCATTTTCGTTATTGAATCCTGAAGCATTGTCAAGAAGCGAAGTATCTTTTGAATAATCTACTAATGCTTCCTCAGTAATAAAACCTACAGAATAACCATTAGGGACAGCATCATAATCTTTAACAATTACTCTCTGTGAGTTGACACGTATAAAATGCCCTTTTTGGTATATAATACCATCGGAAATTTTTAGAGTTGCAACTGAACCTACTACGTTAAACAACGTGTTACCAGTTTCAAAAGAATTATTAGCAACTGTAAAAGATGCAGATGAATTTATTTGAGCTATAATGTTTGCACTAGAACCAGTTGATGTAACTACATTTATAACCGGTACACCATCCCATCTATATCGACTTCCTGCAGATATTAAATTAACTGCAGTAATACCTCCTGTTGTATTAGTCGTAACATTAGCTGATGCGCCCGTTCCACTGTCACTAATAAATTGAAGCAAATCTCCGTTTGTGTAACCCAACCCTCCTGAAGAAATAGTAAACGTATTTGAAATCTGTCCGTTTGCTGGATAAAATTTCAAAGTTTTACCTTGTTCAAAGGTATCAATAGTATTATTACCAGAATTAATATAACTACCAACAATTGTTTGAAGATTAGGATTAGTTACTTCAAATCCAGCTTTAGATAAAGTTACTTGGAACGTAAGATTGGAAGATGCATCTACAAAAAAACCATTTGAATAATCAGAAACAGTAAACGTGTTACCAGAAGTATCTCTATCAGATAATTTTACATATTGTAAGGTATCAAACATAAACGTACAACCACTTATGATTGATCCTGATTTAATAATGTTGTCTCCAAATCGTTCAATTTGGGTCTGTAAAATAGTCTGTAACTGAGTTAGCTCTCTAGCTTGTACAGGAACAGAGGGTTTAAAGAGAACCCGATGAAAGTTCTTAGTTTCATCAAAGTCATCAAAATAAGGACTTGTATTTAAGTTAGTATCAATAGATGACATCTTTTCCCTCTATTAAAATTCAATAGTTAGTTTAACTGTTTCTGTTGTTGTGTTAGATCTCGACACTGCGTCTATATTTTTAATATATAGAATCTCTCCGCTACCATTAATTAAATCTGGTTTAATTACTGACTTGAATCTTACTGTTTCACCAGAATCTAAATGAGCTTCACCGACATTGTTGCCTTGAACAATGAACGTATCTGTAGTATCAAATGTTCCTTGAACATGAGTTAAAACAGTATGTGTTGTATTAGAGCTTAATACTCTACCCCTAGGATTATCTAAAGCGAGCTGGACAACGCTCTCATCTTCATTGAGAGGATTACCAGAAACTAACGTATGTTCAAATTTATATGTTTGAGTAAAGTAGTTTACATTAGATCTAGTATCATCAGAATTTATTAAAATACTAACTATGTTAGAAGTCGCACCAGATGAAGATCCTGTAACATTAGATGATGGATGAAAATGTCCAAGAACACTTGTCATCCTAACAACAGTAGAATTTGCAAATGTGACTTTACCATATGCACCTGTAGGATGAGTAACAGTTTCGCCTACACTATAATCTGTAGTAGGGGAGTCAATAGTAAGCTGTACATTTGCATAAAGCGGATCTTTAATAATACCTACTGTTCTAAAATCATTATCAGTTGGTATATTTCCTAATTCTGTATTAGCAAAACTTGTAGATATAGTAACATATTTACTATTAAGCTCTCTTATAGGATCAAATCCATGTCCTCCATATGGACCTATTACAGCTCTGAAAGAAGCCATATTTGCTGTTGCCATATTATTAGATTCAATGTATACATCAGTATGTGTGTATCCACTACCTCTTGAGAGTATCTGAACATTGGCAATTGTATTGGTTGACGTATCTATAATAGGTCTAGCTGAGGCGTTTGTTCCGTCTCCAACTATTCTCAATGTAGGCGATATTTCGAAATAATTTGAGGTATCAGGTACACCGCTAAAAGGACTGTACAGTGTTAAGAATTTACCTGCTGAGTTGCTAGTATATGATTGTATCTTTTGTATTTCGCCAGCAAGTCCTCCAGACGTAATATAAACAGAACAGTTTTTATAAAAATCATTGTTGCCAGAAAACCCAGTACCTGTTATCTTAACAAATGTGGTATTACTATCACCATCTGGAGAAAACTGTCCTGTCACATATTCATTATAATTGTTACCACTATTAAGAACAATATATCTATCTAATGATCCACTAACCGCATTAGATACTGCGTTTTGATGTGTAATTATAGGAACAAAGGTATTTGAAGAAAACTTATCATATTGTATACTTGGAATAGTATACATAAATCTCCATTGATAACCATCAGCTGCGGACTTGATATACAGCTCATCTAACGTTGATGAAACGTCTGTATACAAGGGCTGAGAGTTTGAAGCTGTGTTACTGTTATTATCTATACATTTCCACACATGACGTTCGCTGCCTTCAGTCGTTACGACATAGTAATTTTTAGTATCCAATGTTGTATCATAATCATCATATGGTGTATATATTGTACCATTGGCCCATTCGATTGAGGGAATAGAATGGGAAACGTCGTTTGCTGTAACATGCTTACCAAATATCATATTGATATATTGATAATTTACCTCTTTATAAGAGTCAGTTGGTGTTGCAGGCCAATTACCGTATTCTTCATGTCCTGCAGCATAAACATAGTATAACGTATTGGATTGCTCGCTGACTGACTCAACGAACTGCCTAGCAAAGTGTGAATGTGCATCTCTTAATAGTTTTTGCGTCATGCTTGACTTACACTCGATTCGGTTATACTAACAGAGGTATTATCATAAGTATCTATTTGAACTTTACCAAAAAGTTTATATCCAGCAGTATGAATTACCTCTTTTAAAACTTTTTCATATCTATTTAGTTCTAATTCTGACAATACTTGGTACGAATAAGTTTGATAAAAGTCGTTATCATGAATGAACGAATCACTTCCTATTAAACCAGATTCAGATCTCCATGTTCCTGGAGATACTCCAGTACCATTTGATACTGCTGTACCATTAACTGCAATAGTAGTTCCATTAATTTTAAAAATTAACTCTTCTCCAGTCTTAAATTTTAACCCTGAATCCACAATAGATACGGTATTAATAACTCCAGTACCTATTGCCACATTTGCGAATACATTAGCATTAGTACCAGCAATGGTTGTAAAATTATATGTATTTGGAGAAAAATCTACTACACCTATTATTTCTGCTGATTTGCTGTTATTGTTTGTTGCCATTCTATAAGTGTTACTTACATATAACACCTCGTTTTCCTCTATGCTCATTTCCTTAACAACTATTGAATTGTTTGAAGGATATGTTTGTAAAACTTTTGAAGTAGAAACTGCATTTAAAGTAATAATTTCATCTACATCTATACCAGAAACTGCTTCACCTGTAACTCTACCAGTTATATCAGCTCCTATTTGAACATTAAAAGCAGCATCTTGACCTACACCAATAATATTATAATCACTATCAAACGTCTTTGCAAACCTAATAACTAATGTGTAACTATCAGGGATAGAATCAACTTGGCCAACAGTATTGGCAGTGCTATTGACAACATGGATAATTCCCTCTCCGACTTGAAAATTATCAGTCGTTCCTGTATTAAAGGTTAAGATTCTCATATCCAAAGGATTAGTTTGTCTAATAATATCACCAACTGTAAACTCAGCACCAGCTCTTTGTGTAAATTTAACTTCTTTTAAACCACGTTGCTTGTGATCGAGGAATTTATTTTGTACTAATACAATTGGATCAGCTAAGTATCCTGAACCTGTGCTTGTTATAGTTAAAGACCTAACCTCGCCAACCAAAGACGATTCATATGTTAATGCTCTATCTAAAATACTGTTAACATTTGCAGATGTGTCTTTAGTAAATCCATAACCATTACTAGCAACATTACTATTAGATCCATCAATTACTATATTCATAAATGGAACATTACCTGAGTTATTTCCTGCTAAATAATTAGTATAAACATTTGATGATGCAACATTACCAACAGCATTTATTGACATAACAGTATTAGATCCGCTTCTATTGGCAAATATAGTAGCTACTGTATTAGAAGAATTTCCTTTAAGAAATGATTGTGATTCAGCTGGAATTGTAGCTGAATTGTCTGTTAAACCTAAAACGATTGATCCGCTAGGTAATGTTTTTATACCTACATATGTTCCTGTAATTGTATTATCTACGTATGTGTTAACAACAGCATTAGCTGCTGTGTTACCAGCAATTAATAGTTTTACAGCAGAAGTCCAGTCTCCTGATTTTCTGTAAATTGTCATTTCAGTATTTGTAAAACCAGCTATTAATCCATTAGCTACATGACCTAGGGTACTATTAGCACCTATCACGTATGTTTGGTTATTAATTGTAGATGTAAACCCAGATGTTGGCGTAAAGGTTAATGTAGATCTAGGTATAGTTACTGTTTCAAAAAGATCAAAAGTATTTGCTGGTCTAGTATTTTGTGAATAAGCAGTATTTGAATCATCAAACTTAGCAGACGTAAAAGTGTTACTTATAGAAGAAACTTCTAATATTACATCGCTGACTATTACATTCGATAATGAATTATTTGAGCTGTAGCCACTTCCTCCTTCAAATACTGAAATTAAAGGAACGCCTGTACCATTAGCTGTTGAAGTTACCCTTATTACACCTTCTGTAGATGTATTAGCTTGAGTTTTTACTGTTATGTCTTGACCTACAGAATATCCTGAACCACCTACAGTAATATTAATTCCAGATAATGATCCTGATAGTCTTGCTTGATAAGTATTTGTTTGATCTTCAACTAGTTCATTGGCTATAAATTCTCCTTTTAAATCTTCTAGATATAAAATATGAATTATTCTACCGTGAACTTCTGTACCTACAATAGAAGAGACATAAGCAGTAGCGCCACTTCTGTCACCATGAACATAACTGCCAAGTAAGCCTTTGAGAGTAGCGTCATCTGCATATGTCTCCAAATATCTAGGTGTAAAATAAATGGCGTCAGATGCTTTAAATATATGCTCGTTGGGAATATAAACATCTACATTTTTATTATATACCAGTTTAAAAAATAATTCTAAAGATCTTTTACTGCCTTTAGATCTATATAAATCTAAAACGTGTTTAATTAAAAACTTAAAATCAATGTTATCTGATTCTGGTATACTAAACAAATATGTTTTTTTAAAATGATCCAAGAAAGAAGAAACAGATTGATCTACATCTACATATTGAATCAAATCTCTTGACAAATTGGAAGACTGGTTATTTGTTTCTAGCCATTCATAATAGGCTTTTACAAACAAAACCATAAGCGGTCCATCGTCACGATAAACCGCTGGAAACTGATTAGCAATGAATGTAGAAATATAATCTTCTACTTCATTAATTAAAACCATTAGTTTCTTTCCTCTACAATAGTCAATTTAATATTTTCATTTCTAATTCTTACTATGTCCCTAAATTTACCTTCGATATCTGTATCTTTAGGCGTAGCATATACTTTAAAACTAGTGTTAGTAGATGCATATGAACTAATAACTAAATTAGCAATACTTACTTCGCCTGTAGTATAATTTACCGTTCCCACATTAGAGTTTAAAACATTTAAATCTGTTGTATTAGCAGTAACTACTTGAAGGGTTCCTTTACCATCATCTCTCAAAGAAGCACCAGTAATGTTGTTATAGGAAAAGACTTCAGAAGTAACAGTCGGATTAGAAAATCTTACATAAGCATCCTGTGTGTCTGGATTTATAGGATTGGTTCTGTTTAATTCGTTATGAAATAATAAAGAAGAAGTAAATGAAACATTGGTATTAGGCGATACAGTTTTAACCATTCTTACTTTAGTATCATTACCTAAAATAGAAGAATGTGAACTGTTAATGCTTTCAGATAGTTTACTTCTTCTAAATGTTTTATTAAATTTATTTAAGTTAGCAGTGTTAAATGTTTCTATTGCAGTTACCACAACAGATGAAATTTCACTACTTGTGTCTGTTGTTAAGTTTCTATTAAATTTAACTGTAGAAGTAATTTCTATATCCGTATAAAAAGGGTCATATACCTGAAGTGATACACCTATAGGAGTCTTAGGTTTTATAAAAGAAGTTATTTGATTTTTAAGACTTAAAGGCATAATATCAAATGAATCACTTCTTGCTGTAATTACAACTGTTCCAAATTCTGGAGGATTTAATTCTTCACCACCAAAAACATGCGTGTCAGTAATATCATTAAACTCTCTTGTTATTAGAGTTTCATAATCTAGTTTTGTTACTGCTCTTTCTTGTACAGCTAATGCTCTAGGAGCTTGGAATCTAATGTCATCCAAAGATTCAAATTCAGCTCCATTGGTGGCCCTAGTAACCAACGATACAGCAGCATCATATCCTGCCACTGAAGCTGCAGAAAAATTGTTTGCTCCATTTGGTGCAAGACCGTTTGATACTCTGTATGTCATTTCGACAACATTATTGTTGCTTAAACTTCTACCAAAGGTTCCATTGCCAAAAACAACATTGTAGCTGCCATTAGAAGAGGGCTCTACAAAAAATACATTAGATGTACTAGTTACGTTAAATAAACTATTAGCTCTAAGAAAGATAGTATTAGTATCATCAGAAGTAGAGTTTCTTACTTTAATAGTGAGGCTTGTAATATCTACATCGAAGTTATTAATGTAATAAGTATTGTTATTATTGGATACTAGATAAGCTTCATTAACTATAGTACCTTCGTATATTGCTACATTAGATGCCAAATAACCATTGTTAGCGTAAACAACAATATCATTATTTGTAGAAAACACATAGCTTGTTTCATCCACTACTGTTGTAAATTGAGTCAATCTTGGGATTGTTATGGAGTGAGGGTTGTCATCAGGATTAACGTCTATGTTAATATAAGCAACAGAGGATCTATAAGATCTCGGTAAGTAGTTTAGTGATTTAGCTAATGAATAAACACTGTCTCTTAACTGTGCACTATCCAAAAACATCTCAGTTGCTACATGATTAAGATATATATTATTGTAGTACGTGTTGTATGCTAACACATCTAAAAGTACGTTTAGATTAGAACCAGTAAAATTATAGTCTCTAAAAACTTCCTGGCCTTGCATATAGGCAAGTAAGTTTGATTTTATAGAATCAAACTCAAGATTAGCTACGTTAAACTCTGAGGCCATTATCTAGTCCTCTCCAGTGTTAGATTAAATGTTACAGGCTCCGTACTATTTATTAGTGAAAACCTTACAGTAATATATGCTTGGTTCCTATCAGTATCAAAAGTCACGTCACTGAACAACAAATTTGCTCTTGGTTCGTGCTTTTCAAAAACCTCTTGCACTAATTGTCGTGTCATTAGTAAAGCATCTACAGTAGCATTCTCGAATAACAAAGATCTTATACTAGAACCTATTTCAGGGTGAAACAGTCTTTCGCCTCTATCTGTAAGTAAAAGATTTCTTACAGATTGAATTACAGCTGCTTCATTTCGTTTTTTATTAAGCTGACCTGTTACTACATTTCTAGAAAAATCAGTGAAGAAATCTGAAAATATTTCAGGGTTTCTAGAATTAATTTCGGTTTTAACTATAGTCTTACTCATTAGACGTCTGCACCAGAATTATCTGGTCCTCCTCCTCCAAGTTGATTGAAAAACAGTTCTAATTGTGCCCCTGTTTGATCTAATTTAGGTTTAAGTGATTTGTCAAGTTCTTTTTCTATTTTAGCTAACTCTTCAATATTAATGCTAATTCCACTTACAGGATCTACTTTACTGTTTCGTACCCCTTTAATGTTTGCACTAGGTACTGGTGGTATTGCTATATTTGATGCTTCTGATAGCTTACGAGCACTATCTTGAAACACTTTTGATCCCTGACCAAACAATTGTTTGAGCGAACCCATAGCATTTTGCATTTTACCTACAGCAGCATTTCTTCCTTGTTCAAACTTAGCTGCGAAATCTTCATTACTAGGAAACCCAGATGGTACCATCACTGAATTACCATGCTCATCTGTTTGAGCTTCGTAAACAATGTTTTCACCAGTTGAAGGATCTGTTTGAACTACTGTAGTTACAGGAACCTGAAATTTATTTATTGGTAGCCTTCCCAAAGCAACAATCAATCCATTGTTAGCTAAGAAAGGATTCTTCAATACCTGCGCTGGAACCTTAGGTTCAAATATTGGTGGATCTGGCTCACGTTCAGAATCATTCACAGGACTATTAGAAGGTTTTCCTAATTCTATAGCTATTAACTTTTCTACTGGCTCCCCATTTTCGTCATAATCAATTTCTTTTTTAATTTTTATTTTAGGAATTACTTTGCCAAAATCTAGACCACCTAATTTACTAGATCCCGAACTAAGACCATCGGATATTTTTTTGGTTATGTCTGTAGCTTTAAACTTGTTAATACCAGCTTTATCCATTAGTTGTTGTATCGATGTTTGACCTTCAGGGCTATTCATTGCTCTGGCAAACTCAGTTTGAAAATCTATCAAAGGCTCTTTAAGAGCAGTTGCTGCATTTAACATATCTTCAGAAACATCAGCAATAGCTTCTAAAGCTGTATTCATTTTAGCTATAGCTGCTTCTGGAGATTGAGCTGAGAAGTCTGTATTCTCAACTTCTTTCATCTTCTCTTTAATCTTTTCATCAATAGCCTTTAGTTTCTCGTCTACGCCAGACTTTTCAAAACTCGATACTATTTTATTAAAATCTAAGTTAAACATTAGTTAAGATCTATCCTCGGTCCATCAATATCTACGTTTGCACCCCCATCTATATCAACAGTTACACTAGATTCAATTTTAACATTTGCAACAGCCAATAGATTATAATGGGAACCAACTGTAATATTTGTATTGCCAGTAGTTGAGTAGGTATACGATTCCCCAACCAACAACCTTTTATATTTTCTATTCAATTCATAAACATCACCATGAATTGTCGTATTAGAAGTACCTCTGACTGTCTTATCTTCTGATCCATCAACTACGAGTTTTTTATTCTTTGTAATTCTTTCACGTCTATCACCATTTATTTGAGTTGCTTGATCAGACATAACTTCCTTTTGTTCATTGCCTTGAATTTTGGTTATCACGCTACCTTTAACATTAAGATGATAATCACCATCTATTTCTTCATACTTAGTTCCTTGAATGTAAGTTCTTACATCACCTTGAATCGTAAGATTTACATTTCCTTTTACTACCACGTTATTATTTTTTAGATAAATTTGATAATCATCACCGACTACTTTTGTTACTTTAGTTCCATCAGGTTGTATTTCATAAAACGTGCCTTTTGTGTGGTACTGATGAATTCTTTCACCCCCTGGAGTATCATCATATTCCATGACATGACCAGATTCTGTAGTATACGTATGATTGTAAGGATAGGTTGATTTAGAAGGACCTTCTCCTGTTTCTTCATTGATTATACATGTATCTTGTACATTATCATTTGAGATATCTCTTTGGCCACCATATCTTGGGTTAGGTTCATTCCAATAAGGTCTTTCGTAAAAAAACTCTTCTTCATTATCTCTGACTGTAGGTACTTTAGGAGGTACAGCTTTTTTTACATCTCTTACTCTATCTCTGATTTTTACAGCTAAAGATTCCTCGCCATATGCATTATCACCTCTTGCTAACTTATTAACATCAGATTGATTCATATATTTTTCTTTAGGATAGACTCCTAATGGATCAGAAAAGCCTTCTGTCGATGGTCTTTTTTCACTACTAATACCAGCAAATGATCCAAATATAATAGGTTGTTGTGCTTCTTTTCCATCTAAAAATATACCAATCACCCATGACCCTTCTACAAGGCCTGTAGGAGAAAGACCTACACCACTTACAGATGCACTGTTAACAGGTAGTATAGGCTGTGCCCATGGTAATCCATCTGTGGGAATTAATGTTTTATCTTCTGTATGTAACCCTAAAATTCTTACTCTTACTCTACCAAGATTTAAAGGATCATTTCTATCCTCTACAATTCCTACAAAAAAAGAAGTATTTCTAAAGGTATCATATGTTGATTGAACTGACATTATCCCATTGCCTCCACAATACTATCTTTAAGTACACTTACCACACAGTTGTAAGTATCTTTACCAAATGAATGAGTAACGCTTTCTATCAACCAATATCCACTGAATTTAGTTTTTGATCTTTCTGAAGCAGCCTTTGTATCAAAAGCTGACATTTCTGGAATGTCAAACTCAATAACTTTACCACATTTCAAAGTACTGTCTCCATTAATTAAAAAACTTACCTTAATGTTATTTAAACTCAATACAAAAGGCATTCTTCTTCCTAATATAGCTTCAAACCTTTGATTAGGTTTAGAGGAATCTTTGAACAACAGATACTCATAATTACTTCTAGTAAAGTCTTCAAGATACTTATTGTCCACTAGTTTTTTTGGACCAAGTTTTTTAAAATGTACATGTTCCTTCTCATAGATAAAGTTAAAGTCTTTAATAGTTTTTCTTATCATATCAACAGATCTTACTGTGTTTCTATAAACACCAGCAGTAGTATTATCAATACTATTAGTTAAGTCTACCGATTGAAACGTTTTTATCTTACGTTCAACATTAGGAGTACTGCTTTGATCTTCTTCAGTAGAGGCATATCTGAAAACTAAATCCCTATTAGATTTTATTTCTTTTACTCCATCCTCTATAAGTTTTTCTAAATTATGAAAATTAAAACCACTTATGCTCTGATAGGAGATAAAGACACTAGCTCTATAGTCAGTATTAATAGATCTTCTTGCACAAAATTCTAATGCTTCTAATGGCTGCTGTCCTGGAACGATAAACTTTTCTGCTCCAATGGAATCATGTACATCTAATTTTGGTTTATTAAATTGAACTATATCACTTCTCTTAACAAAAATATTTTTAAATCTACTATCTTTCTCTATATAATTCTCAAATATTTTTTCTGCAGCTTTGCTATATGTGGATTGAAATGCTTGATTTACACTAGCATTCATATCAATTATACTCTCGTATGACATAAGAGCTAGTGTAAAAGAAGAACTTTGACTTTGGTTAGAGAATTCTATATTGGTTACTTCACCTACAGCAAATTGTAGATTAAAGGGTTCTTTATCTTTTGATCTAGCTTTTATAAATAGAATTTCTTGTGCTTGAAAACCTACTTTATTAAATCTAGTTAATAAACCTTTACCGTCAACTAGCGTGATTGTACCAAATATAAAGTCGCCAAAAATGCTTTCAGTAAAAGAACATTGAATAAACATATCGTGTACTGATACAATGTCTTCTACTCCATCGCGACTTACTCTGGCAATCGCCATATGAAGAATTTCAATTTTACCATTTTCAATATCAGACATCGAACAAATCTTTTAAATCAGATAAAATTTTAGGTAAAAATTCATCAGAAACTAATTTAATGTGTCTGTTGTTATCATTAATAGTACTATAGTGATCATAAGCATACACTGGTCTGTAATCTCCAGCGTTTATATAATCTAAAGAAGCGCTCAAATCATATGAAGTTTTACTAATAGTAATATTTTTAGTACTATGAGTGTAATGAAGTATAGTAGACATAGCAGTTTCAATGCTACCATATTTTTTTATCATCCAATTATCAAAATCTTTAGTAATCATTGGCCACTGATAATATGGATCTAATTGTACATTAGGTAATAATACTAACCAGGCTAAAGTAGCGTCTTCATAATAATAATGGGCAATGTCTTCTGGTCTATCACCTTCTTGTACTGCATAATTTTGTAATTCGTATAGATTCAAATTAAATTGATCTGCAATTTTAATGCCTTTAGTTATATCAACTATGTCTCTATTTTTAAATTTAACTATTGGTAAAAAATTAAACATTATGTGAACATTCCTGCTGATGTAGTAGATTGCCCATAATCTTCTCTGCTCCAAATATCGTTCTCTTGGAATGATATAGCTATTTGGACGCTAGCTGGATATCCATCTTCTAACAAAGCCAAGCTACCACCAGCTGTAAAGTTTACGTTCATGCTTGTTATAAAACTTGGTTTGAATCTCATTAACGATTCAGTTCCATTCGACATCATTATAACTTGTGCTTCGTAAGGATATGACAATGTCAATCCTCCTAACTTTCTTTCAGGTAATGCATCTCTTCTTATGTTGTTAATCATTCTAGCTATTATTTGACTTTCAACCTTCATCCTAGGCATTAAAGTCCAACTAAAAGAATACTTTTTAAGAGTCACACCTTTGAACAGAGTAATAGCATGTGGGTTTGGTACTTGTCCGAGTATTGATCCTACAACACCTGTAGCATTAGTTACACCTTTCTTGCTAGATAATGATGCAGCTGCTGCATTGAGTCCAGCCAATGCGTCTGTAGAACTAGCATTCTTGGCTGTTTGTACAGTATTGTTAACAATTCCTTTTACAGCTTCAGCAACGTTTTTAGTCATATCTGCATTGTTACCACTGTTTTGCGCAGCACTTGCTACCTCACCTACAAGTCCAGCTATCTCACCACCAACAGCTCCCAACTCTGTAACATTATAATTAAGACCTAATTCGTCTGATATATTTCTGGGCAATGGAAGATTATATATACTTCTTAATGTTGTGATGTTTCCTTGTTGTCTATCATATTTGTATTCATGCATCATAAGTATGAATCTTGTATCACCAGGTAGATCAACTGGATAAGTCATAGATCCAGGACCTGACATGTTAGCTTTATTTTGTTCAATAATTTGAGATGCTTGAGCTATACTTGTAGACTTTTTGAGCCCAAATTGTGTCCCATTTAATACGCCCATTACTGTTCCTTATAAATAATGCATGAGTTACAAGGGTAAATTTCGTCCTAAAAACAAATCAAAATATAAAGGTGATCCCACTAACATTATTTATCGTAGTTTGTGGGAATGCAAGCTCATGATGTATTTAGACGAACACCCAGACATAGTTAATTGGGCTAGCGAGGAATTCTTTATACCATATAGAAGCCCTATAGATGGTAAATGGCATAGATATTTTCCAGATTTTTGGATAAAGAAGAATACAAATGAAGTCATTGTTATCGAAGTTAAACCCGCCAGCCAGACTAAGGCTCCAAAAATACAGAAGTCTAGAACAAGAAAATATCTGTATGAAGTCAAAACGTGGGGAATCAACCAAGCAAAGTGGAAGGCAGCATCTGAGTATTGTAAAGACAGAGGATGGCAATTTAAGATCATGACAGAGAAGGAATTAGGAATCTAATGGCAAGTTATCTTTTTACGGACTTGTTAGCAAGAGCTCCATCAGAAATCCAAAAGAATGTAGTCGATGCTAGAGATTGGATCACAGACAATGTAAAAACTGTTACGAATAACAGAATATTAAAAGGTGATCCAGATAGATTAACTTCTCGTTTAGATTATGGTAAAATGTATATGTTCATATATGATGCTAAATTTAAAGACAAACTACCTTATTGGGATAGATTCCCTTTAATATTTCCATTAGATGGTGACAGTAATAGTTTCTATGGTCTCAACATGCATTACTTACCTCATCTAGCTAGAGCTAAGTTAATGGACGCTTTATGGCCTTACATAGATGATGAAAAGCTAGGCAAGAAAGCTAAACTAAACATAACGTATGAGATAATCAAAAAAACCTCTAGAATGAAAATGTTTAAGCCTTGTATCAAAAGATATCTAAATACTAATGTTAAATCTAGGTTTGTGACCATATATCCTCAAGAGTGGAATTTAGCTTTGTTCTTGCCAACCGAAAGATTTATGAAACAAGATATTAAAAAGGTTTTCAAAGATTCGGTGGATATGTATTAATGGCAATAACTGACGTAGTCAATAAAATAAATTTAGGAGTTGGTATAGCTGGATCAGCTGTAAACGCCATCAACAGCTTAACAGGTGCTGGTAGAAATGGCGGATCTTCTAGATTCAATGTACAGGCTATGGCTTCCGAATTAACTCAAAGAAATGGTTTATATAAACCTAATCTATTCTTAGTTAACGTAAATGCACCTAATTGGGCTAGTAGTTCTTCAACTTCAAGATTATCGTTTATATGTCATTCTGCCTCTTTGCCAGGTAAACAAATAACAATAGCTGACGACGTAAGATTAGGTTATGGTACGATAGATAGAAAAGTAACCGGTATGGTCAATCCTGATGTACCTTTAACTTTCTTTGTAGCAAACGATGGTGAGCCTTTAACATTCTTTAATGAATGGTTAGACAACATATTGTATTCTGATGCTTCAAAGGGATCTGATGGAGTAAGTCCATCTGGTGTTCCAGTAATGAAAATTCGTTACAAGAGTGAATACGAAACTACAATTGAAATAAAACTCTATGATGCAGCATCAAAAGAAATATTAACATATACATTATACGAAGCATTTCCGACACAGGTATCAGACATTACTACTGAATGGGCAATGACTGATCAATTTGCATCTGTAACTATTAACTTTTCATATAGGTATTATACATTAAGTAAGGCTTCTGCTCCTTCTGTAAACGGTGTTACCTCTGCTTCTGGTATTATGACGGGATTAAAGAATGGATTGGGAGTAATAAATAGACTTGCTACTAGTAGCACAGCTAGAAGGGCAATAGACCTTTTAAATATTGTAAGATAATGATTGGAGTTTGGAATGGCATTACCGATTATTCAACACCCTATTTTTACCCTCAAATTACCATCTTCAGGACAGACAGTTAAGTATAGACCTTTTCTTGTAAAAGAAGAGAAGATTCTTTTACTTGCTCAGACTGCTGGTACACCAAATGATTTTATCAGAGCAGTCGTTCAGGTTATAGCTAACTGCGTACTTGATGATATTGATACCGAACAATTCACAAGTTTTGATACTGAATATTTCTTTCTTAAACTAAGAGCAGCTAGCATATCTAATGAACAAAATATTAGATATTGGGATAATGACTTAGAAGATTATACAGACGTTACAATAGACTTTGATAATCTAGAAGTAACAAAGTCAGATAAAAGTAATATAATTGATATTAATGAAACTGTAAAGCTAGAATTGAGATATCCACGTTACAACGATCTTCTCGAAATGGCAGATGACACTACTGTAGAAAATTCTACTGAAGTTCTTTCAAGTTGTATCAAAACAATATATGATGGTGAAGAACCTATTGATCCTAAAGATAGTAGCACAGAAGAATTGAATACTTTTATTGATTCTATTCCCTCTTCAGCTTTTAAAGTAATCCAAGAATACTTTGCTGATATGCCTAAGATTACTATGAAGCAACAATATGAAGTAAAGGTAAACAATAAAAAGAAAAAGAAAACAGCTATTCTTACAGGAATTAATGATTTTTTTTGATAGCGCTGGCTCATACGAGCCTATCTAATTACTATAATACAGTTTTTAGTATGGTCCAGCATCATAAATACTCTATAGAAGAAATTGAAAACTTATATCCATTTGAACGTGATCTTTATTTTGAATTGTTAATACAGCACTTACAAGAGCTGCAAGAAAGGGAACGTTTTTAATGGCAGAAGAAGAAATTAAAACTATAGATGCATCAGCAGTTGCAGGAGCAGACGCTAATGGTGATGGACATATTTCTAAAGAAGAATGGGAAATGCATCTTGAGTTCAAAAGAAGAGAACTAGAAGACCAAGACGCTCAAAGAGATGCAATGAGAAAGATGACATGGTTTGCTTTGTTTGGTATGTTACTATACCCAGCTACCATTCTTGCAACATCTGTCCTAGGTGCTGATAATGCTGCACAAATTATTGGCGATATTGCACCGACATACTTTGTTGCTATTGCTGCATTGGTTGCAGCTTTCTTTGGTGCTGATGCAGTAAAAGAAGGTAAAAAGAAGAAGTAATAAATGGCTAAACCTAACCCAGTCAATAAAGGCGCCAGTCTTTCAACTGTAAACCGTACTATGCTAGATGTTAAGGGTCTACAAAAACAAACCCTTAAGGAAATTGCAGGTTTACGTAAAGACAATAAACAATCTTTAGGTGTAATGAAGTCTACACTTAAAGAGATAATGGGTATTCGTAAAGATAATAAAAAACCTTTAAAAGATCAATCCAAAGCACCAGGCTTGTCAAAGAAGCCTGGTCCGGGTGGTTTCTTTGGCGATAAAAAAGACGACGGAGGCGGTTTAGGTCTTTTAGGCGGGTTAGGATTAGCTGGTCTTTTGGGTGCAGGATTCCCAGAAGAAATGAACGCATTTACAAAGGGTCTTATTAACGGGTTAGTTGGAAAAGATTCTGGTGTTGCCACCGCGTTTAATTGGTTAAAGAAAAACCTAGGTGAAACAGCTTTAGCAATAGGTACAATAGCAGCACCGTTTCTAGCATTTAAATTAGGTCTTAGTGGAATAACAGCTGCTTTAAAAGGAGCTGTCGAAGGTATTTTATCTGTACCAGGATTAATTGGTGATAAATTAAGAAAGTGGTTTGTAACATCTGGAGCTAAACCTGATGTTGATGTAGACAAAAATAAAAAACCTGGCGCAGACACGGATAAAAATAAAAAACCTACAGCTGCCAATGACAATAAAGCAGGAAAAACTACAACCACTAGTGATGCCAAACCTAAAGGACAATCAGTAGTTGGTCAAGATGCTAAAGGCAGAGATCTTGTAGATGCAGGTAAAACTAAAACAGGTAAACCACAAGTTAGAGTAGCTCCTGGCCAACCAGGTGCTGGAGAATTCTCTAAAGTAGATCCTACACGTAAGGTACCTACAGGCACAACAGCAGCAGAACCTCCTAAAGCTGGTGCACCTAAAGCTAATGTGCCTACTGCAGCTAATGCTAATGCACCTGCAGCAGCGAAACCGTCTGCAGCTCCTTCAGCTCCAAAAGGCAGTGCCCCAACTGCAGCTAAACCTTCAACTATTAATCCAGCAAAACCAGTTGGATTACCAAATGCACAAACGTCAGGTAAAAAAGCAAACAAATCAGTTCTTAAAATGCTTTCTAAATTAAAATACCTCAAAGGTCTTCCAGGTGTAGGCATTGCTTTTGGTGGAGTTTTTCTTGCTGTTCAAGCATATGAAATGAGTGACTTACCTCCGGAACAATTGAAAGCAGAGATTGTAAAAGCAATAGGCGGTGCTTTAGGAGGTGCTGCTGGAGCAATGATAGGAGCTTTTTTAGGAACACTGGTATTTCCAGTAGTTGGTACAATAGCAGGAGGTTTATTAGGAGGTTTAATTGGTTCTCTTGGCGGAGATGTTTTAGCTGAAAAACTTTATGATTGGTTAATGAATGATAAAGATATTAGTAAGGATCCAGCAATTGTAAAAGCTGCTGAAAAAGCTGCTAATGATAATCCAGAAGCAGCAGCTCAGATAAAGGCATCAACTTCTGCAACTCCTCCTCCACCTACTCCTCCAAAACCTCCTGCAGGTGCTAAACCAATAATGACAGGCGGATATGGGGATTTAGATGCTTCTGCTGCTACTCCAGATATGCCTAAACCTGCTGCAAATGATAATGCTAAAAAACCATCCCCACCAAAACCAGCTGATGTTCAACCTAAAAAACCTGTTGGAATGGAAAAGCCTCAAGGACCTTTAGGAGAAGGATATGTTGACTCATCATACTTTGGTGGATCAGTAAAAGAGGGCGTTGTAGGATTAATGTCTAAGATGAGCCATCTGTATAGACAGATGGGTGTTGATCCTAAACAAATTATGGATTTGGCAAATCAAGGAAAATTTGAGCAAGATGGCATCACAGCTGAGGATGCTAAAATTGTTCAAGATATGATGAAGAGTGGAGATTGGAAAGTTGGGGATCAAATAAGCAAAGCAACATTTGTAAATCAAAGAGCCAACCAAGGTCCTGCTGTTACTCCTCCTGTCATTATAAACAATGATGGGGGCGGAGGACAAGCTAGTGCCCCACCACCCCCATCTGGCGGAGGTTCTACCACAGTAGTAAATCTAAGTAATAGAAGTTCCACTTATGGTAGAAAGTTCGCTGTAGGACAATAATCAGTCTTCTTCAGCTAACTTCTGAAAGAAAGCCAATCCATCATCCTCTTCATCGTCCTGCCATGGTGCAGATGCTTTCTGCTGGACAGGTGCTGCACGCTCCTTTTGTACTGGTGGAGCTGCTTCTGAGACCTCTTCTGCAGTCATTGTATTTGCAGTAGGTCCTCCATCAAGAGCCAGAGCTTTATATAGCTTGGCCTTTAGTTCATCATAAGACCTGAACTGTGATGGATCGATAAGAGCACTAAGTGATTTCTCCTTGTTCCAAATATCTTCGAGAGCATCATCCTCGAGATCACCTAATACTGATGGTGAATCGAACTCGGACTTATCGTAGTTACGATACCCTTCTACGTTACGAATCTTCAGACGGAAGTCAGCACCTTCCCATAGATCAAATGGGTTGACTGGTGACTCATCATCGAACTCAGGTACCATCTGGTCATTAATCTTATCAAAGATCTTCTTACCAAACTTATACAGGAATACCTGTCCTTCGTTCTGAGGATTAGCTGGATCCTTAACAACATAGATGTTAGAGATATAAGAAAGTCGACGTTTAGTCTTAGTACGAACAAATGTTTTATCTTGTTCTGTACCTTGGTTCCAGAGCATAGAATTATACTCAGAAACCGGACACTTCTGTCCAAGAGTAGTCAAAGACTTCTCAATGAACCAACCCCCTGGACCCTGGAAACCATGATCCCAAATACGAACGAAAGGAACATCCTCACCTGGAGGTGCAGGAAGGAAGCGAATGATAGCGCTACCATTACCAGCCTTGTCAACTTCTGGCTTCCAATAGCCATCGTTGTCGCGTTGCTGACCTTCACCACCTTGCAGCTTTGATACTGCAGAAGTAAGTTTGTTCAGTTCACTCTGAGAGTTTTTACGAAGTGCGGAAAAATTACTAGCCATGTTTGTATGTCTCCTTGTATATGCGATGTATAACGGTTTATCCAAAGTGATCGATAATATAACTTTTATATTGTTTTAGGTCAACAGTGTTTAAGAAGAATGGACTATATTTTTCACAGGTCTTTTTAGTCTGTTCCCAAACAAAGTCCAACTTCTTGTCCCAGTAACCAAAGAAAGGAGTAAGTTCATTGAGAATGATTAGAGTCTCAATGCAAATATCCTTCCTCATAACCAACCTCAATAATAGAGGATGGCCACTCTCGATAATAATATTACGATCATAATCACTATCGAGTTTATTCAAGTCTAACTTAAACGTGTAAGATAGACTTTGAATCCTTTTTTGCCAAGCAGTAAACACTGCATGACTATCTGTATTATTTATCTCTCCAGGCCAAAATTTTTGATTGACTATAAAGTTAGCAACCAAATATTGTTCTGGCTGTTTGAGTTTTGAAATCTTATGAAAGAAATACTTATCCTTACGAACTTGAAACTTGGTCTTGTTGACACTAGGAGCCTTACCATGATACTTAAAGTAATCATAGTTTGTAGTAAAATGCAACTTGAGAGCTATGTACTTCTCATAGGCCTCGTAAGCATCCATTTTTAAAGCCCTCATATAGGTAACTTTGCGGTCTTCTTGACTAGGTTAAGTTCTTCAGCATCAACCATTAACTTAGATTTAAGTATTTGGCTCGATTTAATCAACGATGCAGCAGACTCAATTTCAACATTATTTGTCTCTACATAATGTAATACTGCATCGAGATAGGATATCTTTTTTTCTTTTACGATCGACTCAATCTCCATAGAAAACTGAGATGGTGTTTTTATATTAAGTTCTATCATTTGTAAAATATGTGATCTTCCAGTTGTACGGTTCTGCGAAGTTTATCAGCCCAAAATGGGTTGACGTAAGTAGCGTGATAATGTGTAGCTCCGTTGGTTACATAGTCAGGTAAAGCACGAGATAATTTTGCTGCTAATAGAGAATCTCTCCATGCAGGTGATTGATAATCAGGTCTTTCTACTTTTCCATCACAGTAGTATGAAAATTGACATTTATGTAATACAGGTACTAGATTACCATTTTTATCTGTAGGTCCCTGTCTGACAACATCACAGATATCATCTGGATATTTATCACTGCTGACTCTATTTAGTACGACGTAAGCTACAGCCATTTTACCAATAAAAGGTTGATTACCAGCTTCGAAATACACTGCTTCAGTTAAACAGTAATCTTGTTGATCATCTGGAATAAGGTCCACCATAGAGGACGATGCAGCTGCGCTAGCAGACGTAACACCTGCTAGGACAAGCAATCCAATTATAATGTATTTCATTTATTTTACCCGTTCCCAATCAAAACAAAATAGTCTTTTCTTACGCTTTCTGATTGGATCATCTATCCTTTTTTCAACAAAGTCAACACATCTTTTAAGATAACCTGTTCTTTCTGTTGTTTGATTTAGATACGATCTTTGTCTGTTAGGTCTTTGTACATGAACTATATGTGGAAGACCTACTTGTCCTTCTTTATTTTCAAATAAAAAATGTTCATATTTTTCTTTATCTATAGCTAAAAAGAATTCTTTATCTCCGTGTCTCATTCCTGCAAACTCTATATCATATCCACCAGAAGACCAAAAACACGGTTTTGTAATTAACCAACAATTAGGATGTGAAATATATTTTATAATACCCTTAGGATCAAAAAGATCATACCCTTCAGGATTATCAATATATTCGAACTTTACAGCAAAGACATAAAAATGATTATCCTCAAGTTTTCTGTCAATTATTTCGTATAGAGTATGGTACTCAAAATATGTGTCAATATCTATCAATAGATTCCAATGAGTTTCAGACATAACCATAGCAAGATTTCTACACCCATGGTTATTGAACCCTATATCCTGCTTGACTCTAAATGCTTTGAAGTTAAATTTTCCTATGTAATTATCTAATACACTTTCGAACAAACCCTTATCTTCAAAACCATCATTTATAAATTGAACAGTTATTTTATCGCGATACTGTGCATGCATTTTAGAAAATAAATTACACCAATACACTAATTTTTCTAATTGACCATAATAGGTCATACTAATAGTTACATCATTCATTTACTATCACCCAGTCTATTAGTCATCATTGTATAATACTTGTTCCATTCGTGAGAGTACATTGTATCCATATATTTGCCCCCGAACCATGGACCTCCTTCAGTATAATGAATGGCTTTTGGATTTTCCAAATGATAATATTGATCTAGTACATTCCAATCAAGAGGAATAGATCCAATGTCGTTATCCTCCACCCACGTCATCCAATGAAAATCTTTTCCGTTAGGATGAGTGTTGAGATATTCTGGTGTTAGAGATTTACACGCAGGGTGTTCATTATTAAATACCATTAGTGAACACCAATTTTTTCTAAAAGATCTGTGTTGAGAAATACCATCCATTTTTACTTCCCCAATAGGAATATACTCAGGATGTTTAACTACTGATACTGCTTTATTGGGATCTATTACATCAAATAAATTATCAGGATCTTCTAGAAAAAGAAAATCACAATCCACAAATATAGAATACCCTTTATATTCACATAGATAAGGAACCCAGAACCTTGTAAATGTAAAGTCTGTGCTTTGAGGCTCACCTAAGTTTCTATTATACTCTGGAATATCTTTTGACTTTAAAGCTCTTATATCAGCCTCAAATTCAGAATTGAAGTCTATAGAAAACTTACACACCTCATAGGCATCATGTTCTCTCGCCTCGTAACCGATGTATATTGGGTATGTTGAAGTAGATGTCAAGTTGTTTCTCCAATTCAGCTATTCTCTTAATTCCCATATCTCTTAATTTATATGGATTGAGATTAATAAATTCAGTTTCATCAAACCTATCTTTTACTACTGCCCACGGAAAGGCACTTCTTGTTATAGGCTTTTCAGAATATATTAACATGGGCACTCTCATATATCTAGCAACCCACATTGACGATCCATGATATCCTATTGCAAGGAATGCTTTTCTGTAAATATCTACAACATCTCTTGTTCTCATATTATAATCAACATGAACAACTTCCATACCCCAGTTCATGTTAACTATATTTTCTACTCGTTGCCACTTTTCTATCCCTAAAGGATCTTTCCATTGTTTGCCTGGATCATATTCTGAAAATTGTTTAGCGTGGTTTTTAGTTGTGTTAATAACTACAGTTGGTTTTCCGTTTCCTAGATTTCTTAATCTTGAAAACCACATATTATGTAATGGTTGAAAATCATCATAATTGGTATGATTGTAAGGAAGATTTTGTGCAAAACTTTGTGTGAGATAGACACTATGTTTGGATGCTGGCTGACATATTGACCACAAAAACTTCATTCGCTGATCTATTGTTTCAGCATCTTCGTCTTTAAATTTTTCGCCTTTTTTATGCATCCAATGCATATGGAGTGATACATCTGTGCAGTTTTTCATTGCCATATTAAAACTATAACACATAGGAGATATTATATCTCCGTATCCAATTTTACCCTTCCAATCTATCTGTATCATTATTTTCCCATATCGATTCGTTTACACTAAAACTTTCACCACAACCACACGATGATGAAGCCATCGGATTATTTATCTTAAGGAATGAACCACCTAATTCAGTAACATAATCTATTTCAGCTCCAATTAAAAACATTTCACTAGTGGCATCTATTACTAATGAGATTTCATTATTAATTTTTACTATAGAATCATATTCACCAACGTCGTCTGTAAAGTCCCATTTATATTGGAACCCTCCACATCCTCCGCCATCTACACTTAATAAGATTTTACTTTTACCACTATTATCTGCTGCTTGTCTAAGATATACTCTTGCTCGATCTGTTAATGTTAAAAAGTCAGTCGACATCAAATTTAACCTTACAATACATTTCTTTGGTATTGTAAGTATTTATTTGTTCCCTCCACCATTCTGGAGGCTGAACTGTTAGATGAGCATTTAAATCCGTAGTTAACATTTTTTTAGCTGGTCTAGTAGAAACTGTAATAAACACTGCTTTTTTTGCTAATGAAAATATATTACCTAAAACAATAGGTATACCATCTAATGGTATATGTTCCATAACATCTGTACAAACTACCATATCAAATTGTCTGTCTGGATATGTATTGTAATCAGGTACACACGGATCATACAAATATACTTCGTTAGGATCTATGCCAATTACATGAGCATATTTGCCTCTATGCCAACCCTTAGCCTTACCGCAACCGTAATCTAAAACATTTTTAATATTAGAATACTTAATTATATCTTCAATTTCTGGTAAATGTTTCGCAATACTATAACCATTAAATTTTGTATCGTTGGTATGAAGTTCCGTATGAAGATCTATCGCTTCTTCAAATGTAACCATAATTATCTCCATAAAAAAAGGGGTGGAATAACCACCCCTTTTTGAGATAGCTATCTGATATATTTATATCAGAGTCCCCCAAGCCCTCTTTTCTTCAAGATGTGATGCAACTCTACGCGATCCCCTCTGAAGTTTCTGAGCTCTGGAAATTTCTTAAGGTCTGTTTCACGAATGTAGAAAGCAATTCTACTACGTGCTGAAGCTTCTTGGCCTTCTTGCATGGCCTTAAACAATTTCTTTAAAAACGTTGCAACTCTGTTCATTTTACCTTTAGTCCTTCTTATTAATAAAGTTGTATAACTCGTTAGCTTTTTCCATTATGTCAGCAGGAGTATACATTTGAGCCCTTAAATGTTCAGTGGCTTTCATTACTTCTTCTACTGTCTTATTATGTTGTTCAGAATATGTATTGACCATTGCCCAATATGCATTGTTGGTCATATCCATACTTTGATCCATCATTTCCTTTGCCATCTTTAATAGCTCGAGACGAATTTCAAATGGGTTCTTGCTCATTTCTTTGCTCCTTTGTCTGCACTGTTAACAGTGTTAAAAGAAGAAATACCGTCTACAATAGCTTTGTTAAAGCCAGCATTAAAATCCATTGTCGACTTAAATGCCTTACGAGCAAATTCAGCTTGTGCATCAACAAATGCATCAGAAGCCAACTTCATATCGTTAGGCCAATTTCTAGTCAATTCTTTTTTGAAAGTTTGGATTACTGAAATCCATGTGTTCACGTATGATTCGTGATTAAACGTATTTAAAAACATTTTTTTCTCCTTAGAGTATGTGTGTTTTGTGTCTGTATACAATTATTTAGAACAGAACACCTATTCAGATTTAGGTGAACAGAGTTGCAAATATTGCGGGGCACCATAAATGTACCCCGCAAGCTAACTAGCATTAAAAAGAGAATGAGCTCTTTACGCCTATCTTTGTATCGCCTTGGTTAAAGTCTCCATCGAATCCCATAGATATATAAGGGGTAATTCCATAGCCCTGTACTTTGAGATTGTATCCGAGTGTGAGATCGGAACCAATTAATTCTACATTATCAATGCTGATGTCTGGCTCCCACGCAAGAGTTGCGTTGAATGCAGTTACTCCAGCAGAAAGCTCAGCTGTGGCTTCCTCTGTGTCAACATTGTAGTAAGAATCTACTCCAAGGTCAACAGAGAAGGCTTTAGTGGTCTCTTGTGCAAAAGCAGCACCAGAGAACAACGCAACACCAGCAATCGCTGATACTACTGTCTTTTTCATTTCTTTTAATCCTTTTAAAGTTAATAATGCCAGATTCTGTTTCCAGGCTCTGGCGGGCCCATAGAATTATGCTACTAGAGCAAAATCCTCAGAAGCAAAGTTATCGTTTGCATTTAGTTTTTGATCTCAACCAGATTCCCCTGCCTGTCGATCCTAGTTCGCCCCCATCATAAGCACTTCGAAGTGTTTATGGTGGAGGCGACCGGTACTGCCCCGGTGTCCAAGCAACTTCCACTGATCTCATCGATCGTTGTATTTATATAGTAGGATTTTTCTATTTTGTCAACGGATTATCAAGCGCTTTTTGTAAGGTATCTCTAAGATTCTTATCCAGCTTTTCCATTTTTTCTTCAATTCTTTTTTCTGTCTCACGCATGGTATCTCTTGTATCTTTTTCAACTTCACGATTTAACTTTTCCATTTCTCTTATCGAATCATCTATACTTTTTTGAATTTCTTTAACTCTTCTATCAGTATCTTCAGTAACTTTTTCAATTCTAAGAATATCTGATCTTAAATCATTTTTGATATCTTTAGTGTAACCAATCGCTTCTTCTTGTTTTGTTTCAATAATTTCCATACGTTGCTCAAACGCTTCAATATCTAAACCAGCAATTCCTTCAATCTTTTGATACATTACAAACCCAGCATACAGAGCACCAACAACAGAACCAATGGCAGCCAATGCAGCAGAAACAGTCATTGGTGTCATTCTCATACCAAATAACCTAAACTGTTTATTTTTGAGATTCTCGATTCCCTCTTCGATCTTCTCCATCTCTTCCCCTAGGTCTTTATCTGCCATCTTACCCTCTACTTCTCGAATTGTAAGGATTTAAGTCTACTAATCTCAGCCTGAAGTTTTTCTACTTCTAGTCTCTTTTTAATTAATTCTAATTCGTATAATTTACTGCAATCTATTCTGTTTTTGGCTCTTGCTCCTAAAGGAATAACAATTCTAGCATAGATACCTACATCATCAACTCTAGGTGATCCAAATGAATCTTCAGAGTTATTTAAAATACCTGTAGTACCAAATTCCAAATTAGTTGCTGAGCCAATTGCGTTTGTGCAATCAAGATCACCAGCTCTAAATTTATCAGATTGGTAATTTTGTACGGGAGATGGTAATGTAAGGTTTAAAGATGAACTCGAAGACTGAGCCAAAGCAGAATTAAACAGTACAATCAATAAAAGGAATAAAATCCATCGCATATCTATTCTCTTTTAATTTTAGAACAGATCTTTGACGATATCACCGTTTTAGTTGATTCACTTCTGAAAATTTTAGATGTAGTACATACATATGTAACATCTATGGAGTCTTTTTCATGAACGTAAACCTGTAATTTTTTACGAGAAAGATAAGGCATATGCCAAATTCTTTCTGATGTAACAAAATTTATAGGCTTCCAATTTACGTCATGAACAGAAAGTTCATAGTACTCTACATCTTGTCTTCTATTAAACATGTCTAAATTTACAACCCAAACATTATTATACTGGGATGGCTTAATATCCGGATAAGCTGGTGTCATTTCATGTGCACTAGCCATCCCAAACGACATTATGAATAAAATAATATAGATATATCTCATGATAACTTACTTTGCAATGCACTCCGATTGAACTACAGCAGTATAATTACCAGCTGGGAATGATTTATTATCACCATATGTAGCTGCTGAAGATATGATAAAATATGTTGTTCCAGCAACTGTTAAATCGTATTGGTGTGTGTTATTAAATGTTATTTTGTCGTTGTCATATCCAGCCATTCCAGCATCAGACACATCTCCCAATTCAACATCACCAGTAAAATCAACTGAGTCTGATAATGTCGGTGATTGTGAGAACGATGTGGGATATGAAATGTTAGCAAGATAATAATCTGCAACAGAAACGTCTATTCTAATAACAGGATCTATACCACCGTCTGCAGAATCTGTGCTTAATGTATATGGATTTGGTTGAGCATACACACCTGATGTATTAGTAAATATAGAACATTTAGATGAAACTGAACCAGAAATTGGTGTTTCGTTAGCACTAGCATGCGCAACTGTTACAGCTGCTAACACGCCTAAAATAGCAATGTATTTTTGCATAGGTTTTTTTCTCCTACCTATTGTACTGCGATTCGATTATGGTATCGAATTTCCCATCACTAGCTAAAGAGCCAAAAGCTCTTCGATTATCGGGAAGCGTACTATCCCTAAGTTGAACAACATCATCATATGCTTTTCCATCAATTACAATTTCATAATATTGTTCAAATTTAGGTAACATTGCTAATGCATCGAATTGTGCAGCCATTGTAGCTGCCTCTAGCATTAACGCATTATCACCAGCCAATCTTCTTCTTTTGTCATCCTGATCATTATCAGCTGTTTCTTCTTTATATTTATCATCCTCATCGGTTTCAGCCTTCTCTTCAAGTACATTTTGTACTTCTTCAGAATCAAAAGGATCTTTAACTTCTTCTTGATCTAATATACCACTATTAAGAATATAATCTAGTACATCTGCTTTGTATCCAGGACAATCAGGATTTGTTTGTGGATCAAAACAAGGATCAAACCTAAAAGTATATCTTACTGAAGGCTGTTCGACAGTTCCTGGACCTTCAACATTTATTTCACCATCACCAATACGATCTATCAAAGCAGGAACAGGTAAAGGAACTACTTTACTAATGGTAGCTCCAGGTAAACCTGACCAATCATCTTTTTCTTCAAAAACATAACCGCCATTTATTTTGTCTTCGTTTCTAACAGAAACAACAACATCTGTTTCTGTTTCCTTAACCATTGTATATCTGTAAATTACATTATCTACAGTCAACCCTGCTTGAGCAGGCAAGATTTCTGTCATTACCCATCTAAGACCGTTTTGTGCAGCGTTTGTAGTTTGACCAAATACTATTTCAGAGAATGAGTAGGAGGGCCAAACCAACAACAGCGCCAATACCATATAGAATCGATTTGTCATCGTCTGTAAATACCTTCTTCTTATCTTCAAACTCCGGTTGAAGTTCTTGATTTGCTTTCCATGCAGCCTTTGCTTCTTGACCAATCATACCATCAAATGGACAAGGAGTACCAGCTTGCATCATAGCATCGAAGACTCTTTTATCTTGACACATTACAGAGACAGCTGCAACCTTCATCCCCATATCATATAGGGTTTTTGCATTTTTGAGTTTTTCACAATTCATATCACGAACTGTTTGTCCCATAGACAAACCTAAAATCTGTGTTTGTACAGCACCAGCAACTCCTACAGTACATAGATCAGAGTTGGAAGTGTTTATCTGAGGAGATATTGCAGAAGGCGGTGGTGATTTAACAGTAGTAGTTGATTTAGTGTTTGAATCAATAGTACTTCTTGTTGTGTTATCAGTTCTAATGGTATCGTCTGTTTGTGCATGTACACTACCTGAGGAGATTGGCAGTGTTCCTATCATACAGAACATTAATATCCTCAAAAACTTTTTCATTTTTACCACCTATAAAGTCTACAATATGTCCGTTTAAAAACATATCCACAGGATGCATTTCACCATAAAATTGATTTGATATCCAACAATCTTCTTGTTCATCGTAATCAAACCATGGTGAGACACCAAGGATAATATTTACTCGTCTATATTTATCATCTGAAACTCTTACAACAGCATGAGGATTACCTGTATCTAGATGATACATATATCCTGGTTTCATATGTTTTTGTGTTTTTTCAGTAGAAATTTTTGTAGATGGATCAAAATATAAAGGAAAATTAATTCTAAAATTCGTGTAGTAATCTTCATCTCTATGCCAATGAATATCACCCCATTTCATTTCTATAATTCTGCCTCTACATATAGTTCTTTTAACTTGTGAAAATACTTCGCCTAAGTAACCTTCGGTACATGCTGGGGTTAATTTATTAAAAGATAACGCATCACTGTATGTGTGCTTACCTGTCTGATTTTTAGCCCTTGGATCGTATTCACACTTTTCAAAATCAGTTTTATATTTAAAGTATTCTTCTGGTGTTATAATTTTTGAATCGTACAAATACTTCCATGCAACACCGGCTCCTTGATTATTTACTCTAAGAAAAAATTCACCTCTTACATTGTGAATGTTAACTCTTTCGAAAATAGAATTACCAAAAGGCCCTGCATACATATTTGGAGGCAGGTTAAATTTTCTATTTCCTAATGTTTGACATTGTATTGGTAAATCTTGCCAATAATAAGGGTTATATGTGATAGATAAACCACCTAATCTTTCGCTTCTCTTATCCTTATCACCATAACCTTCACCAAAATTATGAATAAGAAAACCCCACCACCCATGTTTGTTATAAGCATCATCAACGGATTGTCTTAGCTTATTCATATCAAGCGTGTGGGGCACTTCAAGCATATCAGGATACTTAAAGTTCATCGATTTTATAACCCGGGCAATGTCAGTCTTTTCCCTTAAATAGGAATCAACTGTCATTGCCTCAGGTATATCTTTTACATATATCTTATGCAGCTTCTGCGTACTCCAATGCTTTTTCCAGAGCATTATTTTTCAAGTTCTTATTGGCACCATACCAGTTAGAAATTAACCTGGCTTCATCGCTACGACCAATCTCATGATCTACGAGATATGTCACAGCATTGAATGCCTGCCACCAAGAACCTCGAGCAAACTCAGCCCCAGGTTGGGTTTCGATAACTTCAAGTGCGCGAAGAGAATTCTTAGAAGACTTTTCGCCCTTACCATAACCAGGGAATACATCATCAAAGTATTCCTTTAATATTTCATCCTTGAACTGCTTAGTACCAAGGAATTGAGCCATTGTCTTGAATCGCTCCATCTTATCAGAAGCAAGTCCAAGCATGTCCCTAGCAAGGTCAGCATCAAACACACGACGGTGATTAAAACGAACCTTATTCTGACTAGATGTATTTAGGGCAGCATTAATAGTATTCTGACAAACAACGCGAGTTGCAGTAAATTGAATGTCAATGCCACGACCATATATGTGAGGATTAGAGAACAATAAGTAACCTTCAACACTATCTCCTCCAAACAGTTCAAAGGCATCTGTAGATTTAGCAAGAGCCCAAACCCAACGACCTTCCTTTAAAGATCCAGCTGTGTTCATATGCATGGCGCCTACTTTACAGAACTCATCAAAGAATTCAAAAGCCTCTGCATTTTGTACTGGGTTCCAATCGTTACTGATAACGTCAAGAACCTTATTATCACGGTCACGGATAAGAGCTTGCTTACCATCGACCTTAGTACCATCAGCAAGGAACATATCCTGGGTCTCAACACCCCAATCCAATCCAGCTGCTTTCATAAATTCAAGAGGAGAAAGATCCTCTTCAACTTTAGTACCAAGACCATGCCATGGGGTTTGGCCTACAAAAGCCATTTGTGCTTCACCATTTACAATCTCAAGTTCATGTGCCATTTTGTTTCTCCTGTCTGGTCACAAAGTTCATTATACTCATAAAAACGATTTAGTCAACAGTCTTTTTGACTGCCTATATAATTATATTCATACAAACTCTTTTAGCGGTCAACCGCTTTTTTGAAAAAAACGGAGATTATTATGTTTTTATATGGAAAAGAAATTCACGTAAAAATTGAAGAACTAGTAAATAAGGGTGTTGACCCTAACAAAATGATAGGTATACTAATGGATGCGTTTCAGCTTTCACCAGAGGAAGCTAAAACGTGTATTTGGGAATTTGCTAGGGACAGATTACATGGCGAAGCGCAAAAGACTGATGAAGGCTCTAACTGAAGAGCAGAAGCAAGAGCGTAGAGATAGACTAGCTAAGGCTCGTGAAGCTAAAGGTCCTATTGAATATAAGACCGTACATGAAGATGTATCACGAGATGAGAACCATCCACTTAGTGTATATAAAGTCAAACAGTGGATAAGTTCTAACAAAGAAGAATTGGCTAGATTAAAAAAATTAGCAAGAAAAGAAGGATACAATCGTCAAAGAAACGATCGTATTAATATTATAACTTGCTATGTAGAAAACATGGAATCATTTCTCCGTAATGGTGTTTGGCTAGATTTGTTTTATGGTGAGAACCAACAATTCAAAACTAAATACAGAGTATTGGTTCCCGCATATGATGAAGATGGAATGCAAAAAACTGCCACACCATCCCAAGATAGAGAAAGTTTAGATGTCGGATAATATTGTACTTTTTCCTGGTGCAAATAAAAGTCATCCCCCTCAAACGGATGAAGACATTAGAACTAATGTTCAAAATGTTAGACAAAGGTTTGCTCAGGAAACCGCATTAAGTATTGGATTTAAGGCTTTTGCTATGCTAGAGGATTATCATGTAGATTTGTCTTCAGACGATCACAAATATGATTTGGTCCTTTTAGTTGAGACATTAAAGGCCACTATTCTAAGATCTTATGAACTTAGTCATCCTCTTCAAGAGTTTGCTCAGCAAGCTGTTGATTTTGAGGAGACTATATCCGATATTGAAGAAATAATTGATGGCGATGAAGGAGCCTAGGAGCTTGTTATGATCCTTGTGGATTTGAATCAGGTGATGATTTCTAATTTGATGGTTCAAATTGGAACTCACACAAACGTGGAAGTCGAAGAAGGACTTCTAAGACATATGGTGTTTAATACACTTCGCAAACATCGAAGGATGTTCCATAAAGAATATGGTGAATTAGTAATCTGCTGTGATGACAAAAACTATTGGCGCAGACAGATGTTTCCATATTACAAAGCTAATCGAAAAGCATATCGCAATGCATCAGAGCTCGATTGGAATTCAATCTTTGCTACACTGAATAGTATTCGCGATGATATTAGGAACGTCTTTCCATACAAAGTATTACAAATTGATACTGCAGAAGCAGATGATATTATTGGTACTATTGTACATAAGATCGAAGGTAAGGTTCTGTTGAATGACACATCAGAGCCTATACTGATTTTATCAGGCGATAAAGATTTTATTCAGCTGCATGGTTATGCTAATGTTAAGCAATATGATCCTATTCGTGAAAGATTTATTAGACACGATAGTCCAGATACATATTTGGCAGAACATATTGCAAAAGGTGATCGAGGGGACGGTGTTCCTAATGTATTATCAGCTGATGATACGTTTGTAAAACCTAACGGAAGACAAAAGCCATTGCGGAATACTATGCTAAATAACTTCATGCATGAGGCCTCAGTTCCTGATCAATATAAAGCTAATTACATGCGTAACAAAAGGCTTGTTGATCTAGGAATGATTCCTAAGCATATTACTGATCAAGTCATTGAGGCTTATAATGAAGATAATGATAAGTCGCGTGATCAGATCTTTAATTATTTCGTTAAACATAAGATGAAGAATCTAATTGAACATATAGGTGAATTCTAATGGCATATACTAAAGGCCTCTATGAGATTATCGAAGAGTGTCGTAAAACAAAGAATGTTACAATTAAAGCTGAGATTCTACAAAAGAACCAATCAACAGCATTAATTGATCTTTTCCAATTAACATACAATCCTACAATTCAATGGCTGCTCCCTGAAGGTGACCCGCCTTACAGGCCAGCACAAGAAACAGATCTCGAAGGAGCTCTAATAGGAAAAATGCGTATGATGAAATATTTCATCAGCGTTAATGGTGAAATACGTGAGAATGTACAACCAGCGAAGCGTGAGGTTATATTCATTCAACTTTTAGAATCAATTTCAGCGCAAGATGCTAAACTTGTACTAGAAATGAAATCTAGAAATATAAAAGGGGTTAGCAAGACTGTTGTAAAACAAGCATTCCCCCAGATTAATACAGGAGAAGAATAATGGGTAAGAAATACTCGAATCGTAAACGCGACGAGTACGATTATGACGAGTACGATGATTATGAAGTCAGAGAAAGTCATCGACAAAAAGAAAAAAACAGACAGCGTCGAATGCATAAACAGATGAAGACTGCTCTTAAAACTAAAGATCTGGATAGATACAGTCAAATATTTGAGGATTATTAATGCCTACTTATACCTTCCTTAATCTAGATTCTGGTATTTTATATGATGTTGAGATGAGAATATCAGAGTTAGATGCATACAAATTAAAACACCCTAATTGCCAACAGCAACTATCAACGCCTGCGATTATAGGAGGTGTGCAAGGTATATCAAGACAAACAGATAGTGGTTTTAATGATGTACTTAAAAAAATTAAGAGTGGGGCAGGTAGGGGAAATAAGATTGAACCGCGCTAATACTAGATTAACTAAAAGACAAAAAAGATTGCTTAGAGAAGAAGGTGTTCTTGATAAAAAGAACAATGTCAACCAACAAAAATTTGGAATGGTTGATGTTCCTAAAAAATATCATTTAAATGATCTCCAAAATGAAGTCATTGAAAAATGGGATGATGGCAATCATTTAATTCTGCATGGTCTTGCTGGAACAGGCAAGACTTTTCTTTCTGTTTATCTTGCACTCAGCGACATTCTCGACATGCAAGAACAGAATAAACTGTATATTGTAAGATCTGTTGTACCTACAAGAGATATTGGATTTCTTCCTGGCAATGTAAAAGAAAAAGCAAAAGTTTATGAAGACCCTTACAGATCTATATGCAATGAGCTGTTTTCAAGAGGGGATGCTTACGATATACTAAAAACAAAAAATATGGTAGAGTTTCTCACCACAAGTTACATTAGAGGTATTACTCTAAAGGATTGTATTGTAATAGTTGATGAAATTAATAATATGACATTTCATGAGCTAGATAGTATTGTTACAAGGCTTGGTAGAAATACTAGAATCATATTTTGTGGAGATTACAGACAATCTGATCTTGGAGAAAAAGAAAGATCTGGTCTAAAAGATTTCTTAAACATACTAAATAGAATAGACGACTTCTCTCACTTTGAGTTTGGTGTCGAGCATATTGTCAGGTCAAAACTGGTAAAAGATTACATCATTGCAAAGAGTAAATTAGGATATGTTTAAACATAATTTACAACCCCTACGAAAATTGGAGAGAAAGAATGTCGACGGGGCAAGACTGTACCTCACAGAAACTGGACAAGCCTATCCATCCGTTACGACGGTCACAGGCCTTGCGAAGGTTGAAGCAATTAAAGCCTGGAGAGATAGAGTTGGCGCTGAAGAAGCGAACAAAATCAGCTCACAAGCGAGTAGGATGGGGACGAAGGTCCATAAATTATTTGAGGACTATGTTGGGAATGTCGACATCGACTACAAAAAAGTAGATCCTATTCAGTTATTCATGTTTAAACAAATTAAACCTATATTGGATGAATACTTAGATGAGGTATACGCAATAGAGGCTCCTCTGTATAGTGACTTTCTGCAGTCAGCTGGAACAGTAGACCTCATTGGTGTGTTTGCAGGTAAGCCCTCTATAATTGATTTTAAAACTTCAGCTAAAAAGAAAAAGAGAAGTTACATCGACAACTACTTTATGCAGGAAGCTGCATATGCTACTATGTTCAGAGAAAGAACAGGAATTCAAGTTGATCAATTAATCACACTAATCTGTACTAAAGATTCTGAATACCAAATTTTCGTAGAACAACGAAAAGATCACATCGATGCTTTCCTAATGTACAGACAAGACTACAAGGAGAAGTACGGTGTCTAAAAAACTTTTAATAGCAGCTTTGCTATTATTATCAATTCCAGCCAGTGCTGAAGAGTTTCTTTTAAAAAAACCTGTAGTATGTAATACCTTGGAAGAATTAGATTACACAGTAAGACAATATGGTGAAATAATTCTTTTTAAAGCTCATCGCAACGTGTCAATGAGAGCACCTGGTGAAATATTTAATTCGACGCTTACAGTTTATATGACCCCTAATATGGATTCATATACTATCATAGAACATCTTGATGATGAGACTGGATGTATTTTAGGAATGGGAGAAAATCTTACTTTTGGTGAAGAACCATCAAAAGGACTTGCCCACTAGTTTTGGATTACCAAATTTGGTTTTCCATTGATCCCTCGTTAAAAATTCTAAAGGGAATGGCTCATCAGATAATCTAATAACTGAACAATTTTGCCATGCCTGCCAATCGCTTTCTTTGTCATATGTTTTGTACATATGAGGAAGTAGCTCGTAGTTGCAATCAAAGGTTCTATTAAAATATTTTGTTATGGTGTTTAATGGACCTCTTCTATTAGAATGCTCCATTGTCATTATTACAAACTTACAATCTTTGTTACTTTTGCACCAGTTCAATTGCAAAGGAAACAAATATGTAGAGGGTGTCACCACTCCTACGGCTCCGTCTTTATATGACATTTCCTGCAAACTCCTAAAATTAGGATTTATATAAAGCCTAGACATTGCTCTATACACTCCTGCAGGAAAATTATGTTTTTGTAAAATAGCAAACGAATAAAAATCTCCATCTGGCCACAAGCAATAAGTGACCAGAGGATAATCTTTTTGATTTATTCTTTTTTTAATCTCATCAAACCAGCCAATGTTTCTGTCTCTTGTATTTGTTTTTTGTTGGTGATCGATTATATCTAAAAATTCTTTTTTATTTTGTTCATCACATATTTTAACTATCATAAAATACTACTTCTTGGTTAAGAATATCTTACGTATAGTTATAGACAAACTGTCAGCCATTTGTCTTTGTTTCCTAGTCATTGCTACATCCTCTAAAGATTTAAAAAACTCATCCAAGTCACCAAACATTCTATTAATGTCATACTTTGACCATGTGCTCATATTACTCATAATCAAGTCAGATTGTTTTTCTATAGTATCTTTTTTAATCCAATCATACGGGTCCATTACAAAGTTCCTTTAATAAGTTATCCCATTGCATTGCTCTAACGTCCCAATTATAAAAAGAATTTGCATACATCGATTGAAGTCTTAACCTCTCGTTTAATGAGCCAGTCTCTTGTAGTCTAACTGCATTGTATAAATTTTGAGCGAAGACGTTAGCATGATCACTATTGTTTTCAGTCATAGGATACATAAGTGTCCAATTTGATGCTGTTTCAGGAAGTGCAGCAAAACTAGAATGTACACAAATCAATCCTGCTGACATAGCTTCCATTAGAACAATACAAGAAGTTTCTGGCCATATACAAGGATAAGCCAGAATATGCATTTTCTTCAAATCTTCATGTATTTGTTGATTAGACACAGCACCGTGGTAATGGATATTAGGATGGTTCTTACACCTCTCAAAAAGTTCTAGATAAGGTTTATCTCTAGCTTCCCATCCATATAATTTAAAGCTAGAGTATACATGCAAATGAACTTCTTTGTTTAAAGTCTTAAAATTATTTTCATGTAAATGTTCAAATACAGGAACTAGAATTTCAAGACCTCTATGAGGCGTACTAAAATAAACCAAGTTAATAACATCATCTGGCTTATCATGTGATTCGATAGGATCGATTGCATTTAGCATTACTGTACCCTTTGAATAGGGTACACCTAGTATAGTATTGTATTGCTGTTGTTGCCAATGTGATACAAAAACTATCTTATCAAACACCGAATATCCATCATCTTTTAGAAACTGAACTTCGGTATCACCTGCAAGATCATGAGCCCATAAGATCTTAATTTTATCATTTTTAAGATCTCTTACTCTACTACAGATTATCTGAAAATTATCTAATAGTCCCTTATCAATGCGTTGGTACAGAGCATTTTGCATAAGCTCTGTACCACCCTTAGCATTAATATTTAATTCGTTAAGTTCGAGACCGCTATTCGACTCGTTCGAAAGGGATCGATTGTTCGTAATTGTCAATTTCACCATTTTCAAAAATTGCCCTTAATTCAGTGTATCCGCCAATATGAACTTTGTTATGGAAAATTTGAGGAAATGTTGTTGGATTGATATATCCCATCATGCCAACACAAGCACCTAGATTATTTTCCTCAGTCGCATCAGACTCTGTATAGATGATTTTATTTTCTCTAAAGAGAGCCTTAGCTTGTTGACAATATTCACAATCTGGAATACTAAAAATATGCCATAATGGTTCTACCGTTACTTCAGCCATCCGTTTCCTCCTTGTTAACTGCTCCCATCATATAGAATGCTTTTTTGGGATCACCCCATGTATCGTTAGCTCTAACTTTAATAAATTTTTTGGCTGTCTGAGTTTTACTTGGATTTGCTATAGTTATCCAAGGATTTCTAAACTCTTTCCAGGCCTTTACCCTATTTAGGGCGTCATTAACTCCAGATCTTTCTCTTCTGAGTTCTTTACTTATTTGTTTATTCACACCCACGATTCCTTTACTAACTCGGTGATCACGAGATTTTTTCTTCTTTGCCATATTTACTCCTGCTCATAAATGTAGGGATCAAGCGCTTTAAGTTTTTTTAGCCTTCTCCGTAGTTTCCAAATTTGTATTTGTTTTTTAAACCATTTAATCATTTTTCTACAACAATCCTTTCTTCCCTCCACCCGGTCCATTCTTTAGAATATGTTTTGCATAATTTGTAAAAATCTTCGTACTCAGGAAAAACTTCTAAGAACTTTGTATTTCGTCTTCTATCTAATTCATCAACATATTGAGCGAAATAGCTTCTATATCTATGATCAGTATGCTTAGGTGTATTTTTAAATACTTTATAGCATCTATCAAATTTCTGTCTCTCAATATCCGAAAACCAAATTTCATCATTTAAGTATTCCTGACACTCTTTAAAATACTTCTCAAAATCATCAGTTAATATCAATATAGATAACCAGTTAGGATATCTTAAATATGGAACATCAAATGAAAATAATCTTGAACCAGCAAAATGTTCTGGTCCTCCATTAGTAATCATATGAGGGGTACCTTTAGACACCTCACTTCTCATTGCCCTTTCACAGCTTTCAAGAACAGTATCTGAATACTTTATAGATTTTTTAATTTTTACTACATCTTCTAACATTTCTTTAAAAGAAGATACACTTAATAAATTAAAGGCACACATAATATTTACACCAGATGCCTTTTTATATTGTCGTCTTGAGTTATGGTGTCTATTAACCTGTGTAGTTTGAAGATCTGCTGACAATTGTAAGTATTGTTTTATTCTATCTAAAAATAAATTATAATCCAATCCATACCTAATATATTCAGCTTTCGCACCTTTAGCTTCACAGCTAGTATGTAGCTGAATTCCAGAAACCATATCTTCTTTTTTTAGATAAGTATATTGATCTTTAAAATCATTCCAATTTTTTTCCGGAACACATAAATTACTATTTACAGATAATCTAAGCTCAGGATTCAAGTTATGATTTTTAATGTAATCAAATACTTTAAACGTGTCCTTACTTAGTAATGGCTCGCCACCGGTAATAGCAAACGTATCTAAATTTTTATATAGCTCTGGCCACCACTTCCAAAATGCTTCCACGTATGGATTATGCTCTCTATGTGGAATAGGAATAGTGTCTTTTTTATATAACATGCCAAGATCATTGAACTCTAATCCAAGCATCCTATTATCATCTGTTGTGAATTTAAATTTGTATCCACCGTGTTGTTTGACTTCTTCATTCCAAGTACTACTTGTCTGAGGTGCACAGTAAATGCATTTCATTTGACAGACGTTGCTAAAACTTATTTCCAAGTAAGAAGGAAATGCACTATAATCATAATTATTATTAGCTACTTCGTCAAAATGATCCTTGCCCCAATCTGATGCGCTTTTATATACTCTATCGCTTATAGAACCAGCGTCCTCTGCTCTCCAACAATAATCACACTCTCTAGGCCTAATACCTTCTTTCATTTCCTTTCTTGCTTCAAAAGACAATGGGGTATTATGAAGAACTGAAGGATCATCCTTTAATAAATCTAATGGTATTTTATGTGTATTTGGATGATGACAACTATGTTTGTGACCTATATGCAAATGAAGTGTTGTTTGTTTCCATTTAGCTAAACAAAAGGAACGACTGACTGAATTTAATTTAGCAGACATTTCGCTAATTCGATCGTCTAAAATTTCATCAGCCATGATAAACCTTTATCCCATATTCATTAGTAAATTCTTTAGCATGGTCAACTGTATTGACCATGGGCCTTCCTTTAATATTTAGACTTGTGTTTAATAAAGCTGGACACCCAGTTCTTTCAAACCAGCACTCTAATATATCTCTAATCCTACTATGAGTTTTGGCTGTATAACTTACTGTTTGTACTCTTGCTGTATTATCTACATGAGTAGTTGCAGGAAATGCGTCTGATATTACATCCACAGCATATTGCATAAACTTATAATTATTTTTTGAATTTAATTTGAAATGAATATCTGCATGCTCTTCTAAAATAACTGGAGCAAACGGTCTATACATTTGCCTCTTTTTAATTTCATTGACCTTATCTTTCATTTCAGGTGTTCTAGGATCTGCAAGAAGACTTCTATTACCTAAAGCTCTAGGACCAAATTCTGCACTACCTGAAGCTACACCAACAATATTACCAGCTTCCAAATCATCCACAATTTGTTTTATTTGCTGAGTTGAAACATGCGGTATATGGTGTCCTAAGTAATTGTGAGAGAAATCTATTTGTTTTCCATACCTCAAAGCAGCAGCACCTAAACTACTACCCGCATCGCCTGGATTAGGAAATATAAAAGTATCTCTACCAGACAATAACTTACCATTAGCGAGACAGTTTAAAGCAACACCACCACCATAAACTAAAGGTATATCTTTAAACTTGTTGAATAACATTTCCAGTTTCTCTTCAAGCAACAACTGAACATTAAAAGCAATATCTTCGTGACTGAATTCTAAATAATTATCCCACAATCCTTTGTGAAGATTATTGTGTAGTTCGTTTTCTAGTTTTCTGTAAAGAGGTGGATGGAACTTTCCATATGCTGACATACCCATTAAGATATACTCATCTTCATTTGGTTTTAAATTACACGTAGCTGTTGCTGCTGAGTAAAGTAAACCTAGAGACATAGGATATTTAATAGAGTAAACCTTTTTGTACTTAACTTTACCATTTTTATTATAACTACAATTCCATATTGAAATAGTATCCCATTCGCCAATAGCATCTACTACTACACCAATAGCCTCTTGATAAGGACTACATTGAAAAGCAGCTGCTAGATGTGACAGATGATGAAAATATGATCTGTCGGGATTCCAAGTTAATTTTCTTCCACCGAAAACTTGGTTGTATTGTCTTGAATATAATTGTCTTGACTTTTTTAATAATGTATTTTCATAGAATGCGATTGTATCGATGACGAAATTATTGTCAACATACTTCTTTAAATTTATATCAATATTTTTGTCGTTTTTCTTCTCACTGTATCTTTCACTATGACCTGCAAAAAGAATGTGACCGTCACTAAGGACGGTCACAGCTGCATCGTGGAAGCCTTCCGAGAAGCCTAAGATATTCATAGTGCCTCTTTTTTGTTCTTTTCATTCCACCACTTAAACATGAAAACAGGAATGCCTGAGATATGCTCAGCCTTCTCGAACTTCTCCTCGATATTAAGGTCGGGAAAAAGCAGATTAACTTCTTTTAAAGCATACTCGATTTCGTTACTAAGCTGCATCTGCCTGTTCTTCCCCACCTGGCTGAGGATCACGTTGACCAGTCTTTGTTGCAATAAGAGTAACCAAAAGAGGGTCACGTTCTTTCTTTAGCCAAACATTGAGGTAGTTCATTTCCATTTCGTCGAGTTCAATATTATCGACGTGAAAACGAATCATAGTATCAAGCATTGCTGCCAATTTAAACATCTTTGCATCTACATGCGTCATATCACTATCTGCCATTTTTCACTCCTTTATAACTAAGCAGTAATGTAAACATAATGTGTACATGTTATTTAGTCAACACTAATTTGAACCAAAATCAATAATATTATTTTCACTAAATCCCCACTGTCTCTCTTGACACTGCCAACACTCATTACATCTACCAGATGTCTTCTCGGTACAAGAGTGGGAATAATTTACAATGTAATCCAGTTTCAACTCACTAACCATTCTTACTGTATCTTTTTTAGTTAACCGTCCGAATGGTCTTTTATATTTTTGATCTCTTTTTTCTGCTATTTCCGAGCCAGATCTATCTGGCGATCTAGTAGTCCAAACACCATTGTATCTCGACTCAATTACTATAGGAGGGTTTGTTGTATTTCCACTATACAACACATCAACTTTATCTATGTAATGTTCTTTGATCCATTTGTATGCTTCTCTACCAGAAACACCTAAATTAGTAATTTCATCATATTCATCTTTATACGGAATCATAACCGACTCATATGTATTACTGTTAAAATTATTATTTGAAATTATACGCTTAACATTATCAACACTTCCATCTGGTTTATCCATCGTAAACAAAATAAAATGACTATTATCATTTGCATTGCATAATAGGTGAAGCAACAATGCACTATCAAATCCACCTGACAATAGAAGCCCAATCGTTTTGTGTTTTTCAAATTCTATCATAGAAACCTCCTATGTTACAGTAATAGACAGATCAGGTTTTGTTCGTGCATCACCGTCAAAATTCCATTTTACGTTATAAACAATTTTTCCATTGTCTCTAACTACATTTTGTACTCTTTTAAAATCATCCCTGAAAAAAGTTCTATAAGGATATCCGTCTACTACTCCTCCATCATATCGTCTAAAAACTCCTCTGCCCCAATCAATGTGAAGATGTCTAAATCCATCCCAGAATCCTATATTAGATTTTGGAATATTTCTTTCGCTTACTTCAGGAAAATAATGATCATATAATGCTTTTTTTCCTCCAGATCTTTCCCAGCTATCATTATCAGGAACTAAAGGTAAAGATTTTTCAATAAAATCATCTACAAAAAAAGCAGCCTCTATAAGAGGATTAGCCTGGAAAAAATTTATACATTCAGATCTGTACATATATGAAATTAAAATATTTGCACATGATTGATCGAATAGGAGTTTGCTACCATGCGTTTTAATTGGAACTGTTTGACCAGCTCTAATGCACACATCATTAACCGGATCTACATCTGGGTAATGAGATTGGATAGCAAAAAAAGCAGAATATGGTAATTTGTCAGTAACAAATTTATAATCATCAGATTTTTCATATTCTTCCATATCGACATCGTACATCACTACATCATCTTCAAAAATATTATTGCTTTCGTAATGATTTACTAACTTGCCTTTAAAAAAGTATCTAATGTGCACTCTTTTAACTGGGATGTTCATATGTCTGAATACCCAACTTATTATTTGACTATCGGCTCCTCCGCTGTGAAGAAAAATAAGATTTTTATTAGTCGAGTCTCTAATTTGTTGCGCAGTGTAAAAACATGCCTCTCTAAGAGACCATTGTTTATATTTTCCATTAATTGTAAGAGAAGCTCCTATGTGATCATATGTACAATCGAAGTTCATAGCTAATTAACACCCGTGTCAGTTAAATTGTTTTCGCTAAATGCCCATTCCCTTTCTTTACATTGCCAGCACTGATTACATCTACCAAAGTGTATCTGTGTGCAAGTATGGGAATAATTTACAATGTAATCAAGCAGTACATTGTTACGACCAACATAATCCACTAGAGACCCACTAATCGAATCAATTATATCTTTTTTAGTTGACTGTATAAAAGGCATTGTAAATTTAAACACATTTTTTTCAACTGTTTCTGAGCCAGATCTATCTGGAGCAGCAAAATGTGTCTGTAATGCAATAGGAGGGTTTTTTGTATTGCCACTATACAATACATCGACTTTATCTAAGAAATTATCTGTTACCCACTGATATGATTTTTTGAAGGCTTCCAAATTAGCTTTAAATTTATCAGCAAGATTAATTATAGGCTGTCCGTTAATAATAGGAGGTGTGTATTCGTTTTTAAAAGGTACAATGATTGATTCATAAGTATTGTTGTTGAAATTGGTATGAGATATTATTTTCTTCATATGTGGAATACACCCATCACGTGTATCCAACGTAAGCAATATAAAATGACTTTGGTCATTTATTTCACATAATTGATGAAGTAGGAAAGCACTAACAATCCCACCCGACAACAAAAGTCCAATGGTCTTATGTCTTGCAAGTTCTACCATTACAAATTAATCATCCTATTATAATATAGATCTTTTAATCTATATAGACGATCGATACTATCCTCTAAACTCCATGTTCCATTATCAAAATCTTCTAATTTATAACCTAAATTTTGCATTCTATTAAAGAAAGTAAATTGAAATCTTGTTCTTTTCTTTTTTAACAACACATTGTACCAATGTTCTTTAACTATCTCTTCAGCTCTATATTCATTTAACCATTTGCTGTGCCACTTTCCATGTTCATCAAACCAATAACCATACTTTTCTAAATCCATACCCATAGATGAATTTTTACTAAGTCTCAGAGGTGTGGGAGAAAAACTATCTAAAGGACAATCGTCTCTTGATAGCCAATCCAATGTCTGCTGTATTGTGTCCTCAGTATCATAGGGTAACCCTATTATAAATCCAGATGTAGTAATTATATCTTTCCATCCAGGTACCTGTTTTAGTTGATACAAACCATCCTTTAGCTTTTCGGGATCCATTCCTTTACCAATTGTTTTTCCAGACTGATGGTTTAGTGTTTCTATACCAAAGAAAACACTTCTCATGCCACTTTCATAAAGTAAAGGAGCCGTATGCATCTTAGAAATAAGTATATCAGCTCGAGCATAGGTGCTAAAAGTAAGATCAAAAGGTAGTTTTGTAAATTCTTTATGTAATGCTTGTACCTTTTCCACACTATCATTATACGTGTCATCTGCAAACATGAATCCTTCAGATCCATACAAGAAGTTTGCCTCTTTAAGATCATTTCCAATTACTTCAGGAGCTCTATTAAATTCCCACAGTTTTTTATTAAGTATTGGATAATTACAAAAAGCACATTTGAAGATACATCCTCTTGCTATTTCCATAGGAAGATGTTCACCTTCGAAGATAAGATCGTTATTAGTAAATCTTATTCTACTGTTTGTAAAATTATTTACTTGATAATCCCTTTCTCTTACGATCTTCACATTACCTGATTGTTCGTATTTTAAAGGTTCGCCATATTTTAAATTTTTATATAAATGAGATATTGACACATCACTCTGATTTATAAAAACATAATCTACAAATTTATTCCAAGGATCAGCAAGAGCGTTTCCTGCTTTATGACCGCCTATAACAATTTTTGAATTTGAAACTGATTTAATCGTTTCAAAAATATCTAAAATATCTTCTCTTCCAAAAGTATCTTCCCAGCCAGAATTAGAAAGAAGGGATTGCTTTTCCAGTCTACTCTTTTTCAGAGCATTACTAATAAGAAAGGTACAAGAAAAACCAACAAACAACGTTTTGCTGTTGATAAACTTATCAATTATAGCAGAGATTTCTGTTTTGTCCCACTTGGTGAAAAATTCTACTATCTGAACATCAGCTCCTAACTGTCTTAATTCAGTAGCAACTCTATATGTTCCAGCGTATCTTCCAAATCCCCCATGTGACACATCTGTAAAAATTACTATTTCTGCCAAATACCTTTACCTTATAAAAAAATGGCGTCCCCTGCACGATTCGAACGTGCGACCCACAGCTTAGAAGGCTGTTGCTCTATCCACTGAGCTAAGGAGACGAATAACATTAATCTTCTACCTTGATATATGTCGTCATTCTTGTGGCTCCCAAGGAAAAATAACCCATTCATCAGTTGTTAAATGGTTAACATTGTAGTCAGCCTTGAATTTTGATGAGTGTCGGTCGAACAAACATGCAAATCTAACGTGTTTTTCGACCTCTTCGAGGCTAAAATATATCCAATCCTCCCAAATCGACTGAAAAGTCTTGCCAGAATCGTTAATATCATCGACAATTAGGATATTTTTGCCTTGTTTACCTATAAAATCATCAATTAAATCGTATCTATGATGATTTTCAGCGCCATCACGAGTCTGCCAAACCATCATATCACATGGAATACCGCTCATATGTGACAAATATACCGCTGGAACAGCACCTCCACGGACAATACCAAGAATTAAATCTGGATACCATTCGTCTTTTAGGTTAAGAAGGTCCCAGTATAGCATGTTTGTGTCGCGCAAAAATTGTTCATTTGTGTAAATTTTGGCCATTTTCTTTGTATTCCTTCAATAACAGTTCTTGCAACTCATATGCCTCATCTTCATGAGGTGCATCATCATAGTCTACATCTGTAACATCAACACCTTTAAATGTTTTTGTGTATTTTCCTCTCGGGTATCTATCTTTCAATTCTTCAGTAGCAAACTGTTTGACATGAACCATCTCATGAAAAATAGTGAGCTCTAGCTCATCTTCCCAATCATAGTGGTTAGAAGGCTCAAACACTCGATTACTTATTTCTATAGAGAAAGTTCTAGGACGAACATACTCGTCTTCCCATGTAGCAAACCCACCAGCATTACCATCTAATTGGTCATTGAATTCTACTAATATTTCACAGTTGTTCGCTAGACGCTTGTTCATCAGCCTGTAAGCTGCCCACTGAATTGCTTTATGTACTCTCTGCTCCATTTGTGGATTCGGAGCGTTCTCTATCTCGATGTAAGTCATCGTCGTTCTCCTCAGCGTATAAGGGGACCTTACCTTCACCAAACTTTTTTGTCAACAGAGAAAATACAAAATTAAAATATTCTGGCATTAATTTTTTAGAGTTTGACCACTCAAAACAATTGTACCTTGAACAAATTGAAGGTCTATTTTTATAGATTCTACATTTAAGATCTGGCATTAAGTTTGAACACCAATTAACAACTTTAAGAGACTTACGTTCAGGATTGGATTCAACAAAAGATCTCGGAGACAATTCAAACATTGCCTCTAAATAATCCTTTTGCTCTGGACTATAACTATGATGCCAAGTAGTTTTACAACATCTTCCGCACTGAGTGCATATATCACCAGTAATTAATTTAGGATCTAGATCCTTCCAATCATCGCTCACGTTTTTCCCTTATCTTTGTCATGGGTTCATACCATTCTATAATAAGACCGATTGCATCAATACAATCACTAACATAAATGTTGTCTGCTTGTTTATCTTCAAATCTAACCCTAGCAGCTGGGTCGTTATAATCTCGTTCTAAGAAATGTTTGAATGTCAGGAGCTCCTCTCTTACAACCTTGTCAATCTGATGTGATTCTAACTCTATAATTGACACTACAATCTCCTTGATCAAATATCTTCGTACCTGTAATTTATACTATTGAACGAAACTGCTTCCTCTAACAATGAAAGATCAGACCGATTGTCACTTGCAAAAGAAAGTAGAGCTCTCGTATCTTTAGGAAAACATGCTCCACCGAAACCTCTTTTTCCATCAGTTCCAGGAACCTTAGTATGAGAAGGTCCTATTCTTTTATCAGTAGCTACAACATCTCTAATATAATCATAATCCATTCCACTAGAATCACATAGATCTCTCAATTGATTAAACCATGTAACCTTAGTAGCAAGAAAACTATTAATCGTATACTTAACCATACTTGCTTCTCTAATAGACATATAATAAGTAGTGCATGGTTGAACATTGCTATTGTTTATGTAAGCATTAGAAACCCACTTACACTTATCGTACTCACCACCAAAAACATGAAATTGAGGATTTACAAAGTCGTAGTTAGCGTTATCTTGTGTCAAAAACTCAGGATTATAAACAAACTTTCTCGAATAGCATACATCGTAAGCTACATCAGGGGTCATTGTAGATTTAACGACAGTAATTCCGCTATTAATATCTGCCAATTCATCTGCAACGGTATCTACAATTGATCTATCAACTCTACCATTTAATGTAGGAGTAGGAACACATACAAATGTCAGTTCCGGTTTAAAATTTTTGACATCACTAACTTTTGTATCCAACTTAGGATCTATAAGCTGAAGTTCATTATCCCCATGGGTGAACCCATGTGCAACTGCACTTCCAACGAACCCACATCCTACAATAGAGATCCTCATTATATAATCCTTTCTAGTCCGAAATCCCTCGACCCTTCCAATACGTCCTAACTACCAATTCCATATTTTCTTTTATGAACTCGTCACTCCAATTCATTTCATTTCGAGCCCAAGCTAGAATCTCTTCCCATACTTGAGATTCTAATAATGTTTGTGCCATATTATTCTCCTATGGTGCCTGAAGAGAGACTCGAACTCCCGACCTGAGGTTTACAAAACCCCTGCTCTACCAACTGAGCTATTCAGGCTTTTTAAATAACCTAACTAGCAACAGTTTAACAATATAATACACAAATGATATAATGTAAACAGTTTTAAGAATTAATTTTCCAAAAACTGTAAAGGGACATGGTATCACTATGACCTCATTGCTAAACAACTAGTAGTTATCATAACCAAGATTATAAACAATTTAATTACCATTAATCTTCCTTCTTTGATAAATATATCTAGTAAAACGGTTTGTGAGATACTTAATGACATATTTTGAAAAAATTAATATTAATGTAGACAAAAAAAGACTTGTAAAGTATATAGATCAACTTAAAACGTTGCATCCAAACCCCCACTTCCCCTACAGACCAGGATATGGTGGATGGTCGTTACAGTCAACAGAAATAAATGGTAGTTATGCTGACTGTTGGAAAGTTAGTCGTTATTTTAACACACCAACAGAGAACACCAGTCCTTCGATTGAACGTGAAGATATATTAAATCAGAAATACAGTACTGATTGTAGGTTTGGTTATATATCTGAAATAATGGATCAATTGGAATCTTTAGGATTCCTTCTTAGAAGATCTAGAATTGCAATGATGCCTGGGAGGGATGGAACTAAAATTCATAGGGACTGTGACGATGACATATACCGAGTTAGAATTCATGTTCCTATAATTACAAATAACCATTGTTATCATATATGGTACAACAACGAAGGCGATCAAGAATTACATAGAGAACATTTATCACCTGGAAATGTATATGCTATCAAAGTTAACAATGTTCACCAAGCGATTAATGATGGTTTGACGACAAGGTATCATTTAGTAATGACTGCCTGGGATATCAATGGTTACACTGAAACTATGAAGTTCAAATCAGACGTCGCGACATTGTATGCTGGAGGAGCTGGTCAAAAACAATTAGGTCTTTAACGGAGCCAAGAGTACTCATCCATATCATCTATTAGTGGGTATTTCCCTCTATTGACAAGGTATACCTTACCGTCATCTAAAACATAATCAATAGTATCGCCTTCTTTCCATCCTAATGATTTAAGCATCTCTTCTGGGAATGTGATTAGATACTCATCGAATTCTTTATCGTATTCTACGACGCCTGACCATATGTTGTTTACCATCCTGGAAAGTATCCTGATTTTTGAAACATCTTCCAAACGAAAAATCCAAATATTGGTGAGCAACCTATTGTCCATGCCTGACATTTAACTTTGAGGACAAAGGGTGAATTGTTCCATCTATCATCAAGTGACACGCAAGCCCAGTATAACTTGAAGATAAAGAAGTACCCAATTATCCAAGATGAATAAAATACAATTTCAGACAGTGACATGTTCTTTCCTCCATACTGTATCTACATAATCATTGACCCAAGAAGGACTATTGTTGTTCCTCCATCTAGCAAACCTCAGTTTATCTTGTGTGTAGTACTTTCTATATGCTGCGATAGTATCATCAATATCCTTATAAGGAGTTGCATTGACGAAAGGAGTCAGTCCAAGACTAGGGAGATGACAGTTATATGAATTAACCCATTGACTGAAGTATGTATAAGCATCACGTAGCTTGTCGCTTTCACGCTCTTTACCATACCGCTTCTTGTACTCATTCATCTGACCGTCATGATGGTCTAGTAGCCACACGACATTTTGACGAGACTTAGCAAGCCATAATGTACAAGGATGTTTGAGGACGCTCTTAGGATGACCCATATACTTCTCGCCAGTATATCCATCTAGCTCCATAACAGCAGATAGCATCTGACAGTTCTCTGTAGGCATCTTGACGATATGTTGATCACATAGGTCACGAGCTGATTGATAAGGATCGTTATTAACAACAAATATATTCACGTCAGTTCCTCACAATTGAATATACACTGTACACTGTTTTTCAACAAAAGCCAACACTATTATCGCAACAAGATCGCTGGTTTGACTCTATCTTGGGTAATACGCTCTATCTTAATTCTTTCTGCACCAATTCTACCTACTTCGAACACAGTACCATATCCTCTTCCACGCCTTTCATCGTTACTAATAAACAACATGCTATCAGTATACTGAGACGCAGCTCTACCATACTCTTTTTCTATCTCTGCAAACTCTTTTGGCGCTGCCGTTCTGAGGCGATTCATCAGAGTCTTATTAAACTCCCCCTTTGATCTTGCAGTACTTACGATTTCATTTTCGTTAGCGAGTTTAAAGATAGCCTGAACATATTTGCTAGTCGCAAACTGACCAGAGAAGAAGAAGTCAACATAGCAACGGCTATTAGGAGGAAACACGCCAGTTCCTTCCGCGCCAAGATAACTTCCTATCTTTACACCCTTGACCTCATACCCTCGTCCATTGACGCGGAGATCTCGATCATCCCCTTGTCCTACAAGCTCTGATCCTTCCACTAACAGATATAGAAGGACTTCGCCAGGACCTATTTGTTTTAGACCTGTTGGCTTCATTACATAGTCGAAACGACTGTCACCCTGTAAGCTACTGATTGCAGCATTCAATGAGCTAGCTGTAACACTAGATATACTAGGGAGACGACTCGATAAGATATGCTGCTCAAAACAGTACCTAAGAGCTTCACGATTGTCACTCTTAAAATCCTGTGGATACAGAAGTAAGTTGATTATCTTTCTGTTCTCTACCCGGCTGATCAGGTCGAGCTCGTCCTTATTGAAGTTGTTAGCCATATCTTATATCCTCTCACGTATTTATTCCCTGACCGGGCACAAACGTGAGTATACTGATATAATCTATAAAGTCAACGCGGTTTGTCATTAAATAAATGTAGATCTTGTACGAGAGCTTTTGAAATAGCTCGATGAACTTCACCCTTTTTCTTTTTACCGTCTACTTCAATTCCTTTGCCAGCAGCAAACTCGAGCAGCGCCTTCTTAGTCATACTAGACAAGTCTGGAAGGTATTGCTTTACCTCAGCGGTCTTACGGTTACGCGTTCTCTTAGCCTTCTCTGGTACTTGCTGAACAATAACAGTTCCCTGCTGCGCATCAGCGACCTTCTGTGCTGCTTCTAGGAACTTGTCAGCAGACTTGTCGTGACCTGTTAGATAACGAGGCGTGTAATCTGCAGCGTCCTGCGCGATCTGTTCGTATGTGATTCCAAGTATGTTTCGCTTTACCCAATCTATGATACCCATAGTGAACTCCTATAATGTAATGATGATATCACTATTATATAGGCGAGTGTTTTTAGGGGAATTTTTTGCGCGAAAAAATTTTTGTAGTAACTTTATTTTTATCGCGGTCGAGGAGATCTGTATTATATTTAAACAAAAAAAGGGGGGTGATACCCCCCCTGCCTGTTGACTCAGACGTCCGTTTCCATTAGACTGACATGTCCATCCCACTCGTGCTGGTCTAGCGCATCCAGTAGCGCTACAGCATCCTGGAGATTGTAGCAACCCTTAATCCACTCGACTTCAAATTCAGCACGCTTGACATCCATTTCTCGTATTGACCGGACTAGCGCTTTAAGCGATATTTTAAGACTCGCGAGCTTCTCGTGCATTTCAGCTTGATAGCTCACTTGCTCAGCTTCGTTAAATGCGTTCATGTAGTATTGCTTATCCATTTGCATCTCTCGTTTAGTTGATAATGTATAGTCGGGGAGAATGGGAGAATGGTCAACACGAGAATGATAAAAAAAGGGAGAATATTATCTCCCTCTCTCCATCATGTATTTCTCCTTATACTCTTCCAGCTTCTTTCGATTGTACTCGCCAATCTGATACCGCTCTTCTATCTCGTTTTCAAACTCGACTGGATCGATCGCGTATCCACCCTTTTGTACAAGATAGTCGAGAATGTTAGCTCGTTCTGTTTGAGAGTGCATACTAATGAGAGCCTCACACAACTCCTTATACCCTAACTTGTTCTCAAGCAGCTCGAATCCGATCTTGATCTTGTCACGATTGAAAAGAGTGTTACCAGCTACTGTTGTTTTCAAGTTCATCTCTAATCTCCTCTTATCAGCTCAACTTGAAAGTATTCATAATTGTCATCTAACATGATCTGTTCGACAACATCTGATACACCTTTTTTTGTACCCCTAATAGTCTGTTCGGTTGGACCGAACTTTCCAAAAGTTGTGATCTTGTATGTGTCAATAGACATGTCTATTACCTCCCTACCTTAACTAGAGTTGTCACTTTAGATTCAGCCCACCTTAACATGTTCTCTTTATTAGTCCAGCTGCCCTTAAACTCTCTACCGAACCAGATGTCCCACATGTCTCCATTCTTACCCCAATTCATGATAGTGACTTCTACTTCAGGTGTGTTAGTAGACACGAAAGCAGATTGCTTACCATTTACTGTAGTAGGAACTTGTTTGAACTGCATACCTAACATTTACTCTCTCCTTCTGTTGTATCTATAAGATAGGGTCAAACCCTATATTAGTCAACAGGCTGATAGCGATTATTATAAGAAATTGCTACCAGTTCAGCATTAGCACTATCGAGCTGGTTTGGATACATCCTAAACACGAGAGTCTCGATAATCTGTTCTGCAGTCATCATCTCACTATCGAGCATGTCATTAATTGTCTCGAGCAGCTGCACACATTCCATATCTAAATCGTCCTCTTGTGATTGATCATATGAAGCTTGAATTTCAGCTAGTCTCACATACTCGTCATATGGATCTTCATCATACATCTCTCTCTCCTACATCAACATGATTGCCCAAAATAGCCCACCTGCAGCCAAACCACAACAGACAGTCACGAAAATTTCGAGTGCTGTTTCTAGTTTTTTCATCTCGCTCTCCTGTTGTCTAAAGTCTTGTATATGTGTATTCTGAATCTTGATATTTGCCTTCTGCAATCTTCTGACTGAAGCTGCTCAACAGATATCCGCTCAAACTACCATCATCCTCAACTTCATACCCCTTCCCATTAGAGAGAGACTCCATATACCACACACCCCCTACTTCAATCTCTTCACTCATATCACCATCTCCTTATGTATAGCCTCAATCTCATCCTCATCCTCATAATACCAGTCATGCTCTTCAGCAGGATCTGTTTCTTCATCAAACCGAATGTCCCAATTGTTAGAGATCCACTCGACATTATCCTTCAGCTCGTCAGTACTCATACCCATAATAATCTCATCCAGCAGTCTCTCTTTACCCAACTGCTCCTCTATCACATCCATTTGAGCCATCAGTTTGGTTCTCATGTCACTTAATACACTCATTACTGTAACTCCTCTTTTAGTTCCTGCACCTTCTCAAGTGCCATATTAAAAGCATCCTCACAACTCATTCCTTCATCAAGAAATTCAACTTGTAAGTCCTGAAACTTGTTTTCTAACCACTCTTCAAAAAACATGTTACTCATCTCTCTACCTCCTATCAGTTATCAAACACATTAGCCATTTCTAAAATATTTACAACACCACTCATACCACTCATACTCCTACCCTCTAGCTCATCAACAAAAGCCTCTAACATCTCAACAGCTTCATCCTCCTCAAGACCATATCTCTCCATAATCATCTCTACATCTACCTTCATCTTTATATTAAAAACTTTCATCTCTCATCTCCTTTTCTTTCCATAACTTCATAATACACATTTCTAACAAACAAACAACAGTTTTTTTCAAAAAAACTTTTTTTTTATCTCCTCTCAACCCACAAATAATTCATCTCATAATCCTCATTCACAATCACACTATAAACACCCTTATACTCTAAATCAAAACCCACACCCACAAACTCATCATCATCACTCAACCCATAATCATCAATCACCTCATATTCACTACTAAACACCTCATCCTCTAACCCTAACCACTCAATATCATCCACCTCACCTCTACACCCTAAAGTAATTTTCCACAAACCATCTTTATCAATATCCTCCTTCCATTCATCACCCACAATCTCCAACACATCTCTTACACTAAACACCTCATCAAAATTCTCTCTATTCAACTTTCTCATTTCTCTCTTTTCCTTCTCTCATTTAAATTTTCATTTAAACTACCTTACCACAAGTAAATACCCTATACAACAACTTTTTTAACTTTTTTTAAAAAAATATTCTCCTTTTTTTTAACACACACACTCCCCCAGCTCAAACATCTCACACCTCTTATCTACAGTCAACATATAAAATAAAAAAAACTTTTTTTGTGTTTGGGTGTTGTGTTTGAATGTGGATGGTGAGATATTGAAGATTGTGTTTGTGAGAAGAGGAGGAGTTAATTAGGAGAGAGATAGTAACATAAGATACTATTTCACACGAAACTATATCGCTCGATACTATTAGGCTCGAGATAGTAACATATGTTACTATTAGGCTCGAAACTATTAAGATCGAAATGATATGGATGTGTGGGGATGTGTGTGAGAGGGGCAGTGCGCCCAGGCGCGCGCCCAGGAGTTCAAAAAAACTTCTATCTTGATGCAAAACCGTGTTGACCGGTGTATGGGTCTCGGTGATGTTACTATTAGAGATATGGAGTAGATATGCATCATTCACAAAACGCACAGCTAGCACTAGCAGAGATAGACGCTGCTATCAAAACCGGTGCTCTGTCTGCACACGAGATACTAAATGAGTTGACCGGTGCTCTAGATCCATGGACGTTGACTACGTCTTGGAAATTTGTTAAGATGTCCACTAGGCTTGACTCCCCGACCAAGAAAGGGGAGAACAGAAAGAGAATCAATAGGGGAACAAAAGGGGAATAGAATGGAGAACGTTGGGGGAATAGATATGGGAACGGGAACGATCCGCAAGCCCATCATCAATAAGGTCACCGACTGGTGCTACAATATACTATTTGAGTTCGATGGGAGACTGCAGAACAACCAAAAGGGAGAAGCAGTAGTAGAACTGTCCACGGAGACAGCATCGATATTCGTACATGTAGAGCGCAATGGTACTAAGATGCGCAGAAAGATGAAGCCATGCCTGCAGCGCGACCTAATCGCAGCAGCTTGCGTGGATGCAGTAAAGCAGCCTGATCTATTCCAGTAGATCGGTGCTCTCCTGGGGCGGGAGTCTCTCTCCTCTCTCTCCTCCCGCTCCAGGATCTTCTCTGAAACGTGTAGAGAGTGTCTGAAAATTCTTTTGACCAACCAACTAGTACCAACACCGAACCATATTTTTACATATATTTTAATTAGCTCCGAAATAGTATCGATAGTTACTATTTACGGACTAACTATCTCTCTCCTACATACTCAATAGGAGAACATTACAGCAAATCAAACGTGTTCCGTAGGGGGAACGTATAGGAGAACAATATAATATGGGCGATTTAGCGTATGTTGATATCAGAGAAAGGATGTATAATGGTATTAGGGCTAGGATTAACGATTGTTTTGTCAGTGGTAGCGATGATGATCTCGTAAAGTTGTACATTCGTTATGGTGATGATTTAATTAACTACTTACTATGGGATATTGATGATCGTGTTGCTACAATCTGCAATATTAGAGTATGTGATAGCGAAATTGTTAATGTTGATAATATATCTAGTGATGATTGGTGAGAGGATTGTCTTTTAAATGCTATTGACTGAGTATATGATTGGGGAGATGTATAGTAATCTGTGTTATGAGTATACGGAGTACTTCGTTAATATGACGTTATTGTACTACAGTGTTTCGGATGTTAGTGATTTGAATGAAGATCAGATTAACGAGTTGATATTGTATAGTGATGAGATAACCGATATGTACCCTTTCTTTGGTCAATGTGTAAGAGATGTCGTCCATATATGGGAAGGATATCATGATAGATGATTGTGTTTTATTAGTTGACTTGTATCGAACTTTGATTGATTATCGTCTTATAGTTAATAAGGAGAGAATATGACGATATACTTAGATATGGATGGAGTGATAGCAGACTTCTTTACGGAGTTCTGTAAAGTAGGCGGAGGGGTTGGCCACTGGAAGGACGTCAAAGATATCGAAACGACACTCGATAG
>Ga0222715_10000050_pt1 | contig 123077 bp, 111 predicted proteins | sample C33_9DmetaG_FD_165056 | JGI IMG/M metagenome (GOLD analysis project Ga0222715, IMG submission 165056) | Estuarine water microbial communities from San Francisco Bay, California, United States - C33_9D | ecosystem: Environmental > Aquatic > Marine > Unclassified | place: USA: California...
ATAATATTTCTCCTTGTTAAGATTAAATTATGTAAACAGATCGTGGGTGAGTAAAAATTACAAGTCCCACTTGAGTCTACAACGTAAGAATGTTCTTACACTCTTACTTATAATATTATATGATACTGTTATAAAAAAATCAATACAGAAAATCATTAATTTACTATGCAGATATTCCTGCCGGTGTCCACTCCGGAGGCCATGTCCACGATATGATAGAATATTTGATTCCTGATTTTAAAGGTGTAGAGTAATGCGGATGACTAACTGTGCTAGGCCATATCATTGCATGACCTATCGGAACGTTTCTACTATTAAAATTTTGTCTTGGAAATATTAAATCACATCCGTCGTAATCGTTATTCAATTTAATATTAAATGTAAGATAACTAGCATCGTTATGTAAATCAGCGCATTGGTCAACTTTATCGTATCTAATGATGTAAGGCGAAAACCATCCCTTAATATCTGCAGAAGCATCTGTAAACACTTCTGAAATTATGGGTAATGCAAATTTTTTATACTGACTAACAAAATATTCTGATATGCTAGGATCTATATCGTCAAACTTTATATCATTCCAGCCAATATTTTTTCCGGACTTACCATACCAAACAATATCTTTTGAAAAATTATTTCTGTATTCTTCTGCTACTGATATTAAATCATTACAGAATTCCTGAGTCCAAAAAGGAGTAATGATTATATCATTTTCTACTTTATAATCTTTACCGCAGTTTGGATCAAGTGATTTATTAAAATCTAAAACAACCATGCACATATTTACATGATTGTTTTAGAATTAATTTATTTTGTGAGTTTTATTGAAATGCTAAATTTTTGATACGTTCTAATTCTTCTAGCTCTTCAGCACCTTGTTCTTGGTGTGGAGCCATTCTTTCTACAAATTTACGTGCTACTGATTCAGCCTGTTCGCCAAATTTCTTGCCTACCATTGTACATACGCCTTCTGGACCTTTTGGAAATGTTCCTGAATTTTTATCATAGAATGAATTAATAAACTCAGCAACAGCCTCTAATGTGTGTTCTTCACCATCAGAAGTTTTAAACTTAGTTCCTTTCTTAGCGCCTTGTGCCTTAAGGTCTTGAACTTTCTTAGAAAATTCATTACCTTCTCTCATATCAAGTTCGTGTTGAACTCTTTCAAGTCCGTGCTTCTTAACCTGTTCGATCATGTCGTCGATAACTTTATTAGCATATTGTTCGTCATCGTTTGCGCCATCGCCGTATTTTAAATCTTCAAGACCTTTAATTGCTTCCTCTTCTGATCCTGCATCTAGTACTACGCCTTCGCTATCAGTGATTGCCATATCCCAAGCATTACCGCCTTCCTTGACATTGTCTTCTTCTTGTTGTGGTTCAACTTCGTCTGCACCAACTGCTGGAGCATCAGCCATGTCTCCAAAGTCCAATTGGTCAAGTACATCAGGAGCATTTTCTTCTACCCAAGACTTGACCAACGGACGAATGTCTGAGTTAGCATCTTCGGTTGCCTTTTTCTTAATGTCTTGTTCTAGTTTAGGATCTTCGATAATGCCTTCTAAACTTGAGATAGCATTCGTGCCATCCACGCCTGCTGAAAAATCTTGGCCTACTAGTTCATTTAACTTCTTAATTAAGTCTGCCTTTTCTTCGTCGTCGGCTATTACAATTGGAGATTCCTCTCCTAGTGTATCAACCCATGCTTCGAATTTCGCCATTGGGTGTTCTGCTTCTACAGTACCTTGAGTTACCTCTGCTTCTTCTGTACCTATCATTCCGACTATGTCGTCATAGCCTACACTCTCTTCTTCTTTCATTAATCTGTATAATACTGGAAATACTGAAGTTAGGTCTTCCTTGAAATTTTTGACTGTGAATTTTTCTTTGTATTCTTCCATTACATCATCTGGGACTTCCATTGCCTCAGGTGCCTGGAATTCTGCTACATAGTTTTCATAATGTGCCTGCTTGGATAGTCTAGCAATTCTTTCTCTTAATCCATCCAATTGTGCCTTGCTGCGCTCAACGATATTATTTGTGTCGGAGTTCATTAAATCGTTACGCACACAGTAGTTTGTAAAACTTTTTAGTTGGGCAATCTCTTCACTCATTCTAATAATGCTTTCACCAATAGTGTCATATGGTAACCCGCCGTTAGCCACGTGACGCTGCATTGCTCTAGCACCCGCTAAGTGAATGAAAGGATACTTAAATCTTTCTCCATCTTGGTTTTCAACGAACAATGCGGAAATATTTCTTGCTCTGTCTCCTGGCTTTTGTTCGTGATCATCAGCAAGTGTCTTGCTGTGTTTAATAATTAATCTTGTATCTAATAACTTCTGGAAACTCTGTGTCTTGGTTCCATAAAGGTTGCTCTCATTCATTACTGTTTCTCCGACGGGTTTTGTGATTGTATCGCTATCTGACTTTGGTGTAGAATGTTGGCTAAGGAATGCATAATCTCTCTTGTCCAAATTATCCTTGGCAATGTCTCTGGTGTCAAATGCTAATAATCTACGTTTTGCAAACATTCTTAATTCTTTAAGAAAATCATACCAGTTGTTCTTTTGATCTGAATCCATTCCTTCGGTAATACCGTTTGAAAAGTATACCTTCATTGAATTAGGTTCTGCTAGGCTAATGCTAACATGACCTATGTTTTTATCACCTTCAGTGTAGTCAAAATCAAAGAAACGAGCGTCCTCAGGGTTAATTGTAATTTGCCCTGTTGATTCTCCTAGTTTTAAACCTGTAAATCTACTTCTAATTTTGTAGAATAGATCCGTTGCTATATTATTGGTTGCATCCATAGTAAAGTATTTATCAAAAACCTCCTGATACGAATATTGGCATTGGGAACTGGTCTTCCGTCATTCTTTCGGTCATTTTTTCGTATATTTTTGGATCCCAGTTAGCCAACTGATTAGCCATACGCACAATTAGCAGTGTTGCCGACACTAGATCGTCATGTTCTCCCGTTTTGGCACTGTAGCCCAATCCTGTTGCTACAAATGTTTTTAATTCTGATATTAAGGGCTTGCTGTGCAATTTCATCTTATCACGCTCAATTGCATTTTTAAGTCCACTACAAGCAGTTATCTTTGTTTTGTGTGTAGTGTTAAATCCTTTTCTATATTTTCTAACGTGTCCCTTTCTAATTGGCTCGCTAAGGAATAATCCGTGGAAATTTTCTTCGCCGATATCATTAATAACGACCAATGCTGCTTCACCGATTGTGTTATTTTCACAACTGTAATAGATTGTAGGAGTTTGGTTTCCACCTTCAACTGCTTCGTCGTGTATGTATTTTAAGATGTCCTTAAGGATTCTTATTTGTTGTTGAATTGGAGTTAGGTTATGTCTCCATTCACCGACCTGTTCCATAGATGGCATTTCAAATATCTGAATGGCTGCGTAGTCACCTCCGGTTCCTAAACTAGGATCAAGAGAAACAAGATAGGTTGCTCTAGGATCAATTTTCTTATACCAGCGTGTTTGTCCTGTGTTGTGTGTTGGTTCATTACCTTCGAGTGCTGCAAGTTTAATACTGTTTATGAGCGTTTCATCAAAGATTAAAAACTCACAATCAAACTCTCGACGGAATCTTTCCTCTCCGATCTTAGCACGTTCCTCATTTGCCCATGCTTCGTCTCTGTCAGGGTGTTCGTCCCAATGCGCGAAGAAAGGATAAAATCCGTTAGTACCTACTTTCTGATCGTTTCCGTGTTCATCAAACTTTTTATTTGCTTCAGTCCAGATCATGGCAAACTGATCTTCATCCGAGTTTGGTGTTGATGTTACGATCGCTTTACCACCTGTTGACAGTGTGGGCGAAAGTGCAGTCCAAAATTCTTTGGCTTTTTCGGGTGGTTGCACGAATGCAAACTCGTCACAGTATATTAATGAAAGTGACTTACCTCGTCCAGTGTCTTCTGTCGTTGTGGTTGCTTGTATTCGACTACCATTATCAAATTCAATTGTATTTCTGTTGTATGTATAGATACCAGCACGAATAAAGTCAGGCAAGTTTTCATAACCGAATCTATATCTATTCATGATGTCCTGGGCACCTGTGTACTTGTGTGCTGCAATTAATACCTGTGCTTCTGGCGTGAACATACAATACCATAAGAGATACGCTGCCGCACAAGTTGTCTTGCCCATCTGTCTCGGTAGCATGGCAATGGTATATCTATAATCGTGATATGCTCTTAAAAGATCTTCCTGATAGCCATAAGGAACAAATTTCATAGAACCCTTAGTAGGGTGTTGGATCTTGATAAAGTTCTTAGCAAAGTATAGTGGACCGTCAACAGGATCCATGCATGCTTCTAGATGCTTAACTTCTTCTAATGTATATTTTTGTTTGCTATGGGCCTTCTTAATCTGAACGCCATCTAAACTCTTTGCCATACTAGTATTTACCCAAGAAAATAGGGCCTTGCGGCCCTATTGGATAGATATGAAATTGTTTATTATGCTAGATTGAAACTTGTTTTTACTGTGCAAGTAACTGCTGTCATATCAAATGAATTATTACCATATGTAGCACCTAATGCAATAATTTCATCTTCAATTTGTTCTACTAGTGTTTCTGCACCTGCTCCATCCCAATTTTGTGTATCATTTGCCATTTCCACAGCAAATGCCATTACTTGGTTAGTGGAGTGTAAGTCGCCTCTAATAACGATAGTAGCATACTTACCAATGATTTCAACAACTGCTTGAATTGCTTCATTAGCACCAACTTCTGCGTCTGCTGCTGCACCAAAGTCAACTTCAAATAATGTTAAATCTTTATTTCCAGCATAATCAATTGTAGAAACGCTTGAGGCTGGTTTACGATTTTCTGCAACTAATACTGAGCTGCCGCCACCGATTGTTGTTGTTAATAAGTTTGCCATTATTTCGCTCCTTTAGTTTCTGCTAATGCTCTCATTAATTCTGCTTTGATAGAAGCACGAAGATCTTCACCTTCTTTGACACGCTGCATAGGATTGTCTCCACCAGCAACTTTAGGATGGGTGGCCTTCATTCTGTTCATGCCGCCTGACATTTTCTTAGTCATGAATTCGATGTCTCTTTCATCTTCATCTGGCTCATTAGCGTATGCTTCGTCTTTTTCTTTTTTCTCCATGTCATGATCATCCATGTCATGGTCACCGTCGTCATCTCTGTCAACAGTCTTGTGTAATTTTTCTTCTTCGTCGTGATCTTTTTCGTGACGGTCTAGTTTGCCATCATCGTCATAATCGTTGTCTTCACCTTCGTCGCCCATTGCCTTGATGGAAACCATATCCTTTTCACCGCCTGGCATGTCATCATTGTCTCCGTCAAAGTCTGGTAACAATTTGTTAATTGGCTTAGGCATCATAGGACCTTCTGGTGCATCCAATCCGCCCATTGGTGGAATAATACTCATAGTTGGCATTTCTGGTTTGTCGCTGCCACCCATCTTTTTAATGAGTGCCATTACGTCATCAATGGCATCGCCTTGTGCATTAATGTTAATGCTCATTGAAGCCTTGTCCTTAGGCTCTGGTGCCGGCATTCCCATTGGCATTGGGTTTTCTGGCATCATGCCGCACTCATCTGTTTGCGCATCTACAGGTGCTTCAGTCTTTACTGCGTCTAGTTCCTGCATTTTGGCTAATAGTTCTTGAAAGTTCATATTAGTTACTCCCTACAGGACTTTTTGCGCCTGCTTTATCTTGTTTTAATTTTGGTGTGTCTTGATAAACATCTGCTTTTAGTTTATCATGACCCAGTTCTTTTTTTCTTTCTTTTGCTTCCTTAGAAAGTTCCTTTAGGAAACTCTTATTGAAGTCATCGCCAAAATACTCTTTGTGCTTGACTTTCATACCGTCCTTGTATTCGTTATCGTGCAGTAATGCGCCTTCATAACTTGCATTATCGCCTGCTGTAATTTGATCAATTTCGCTAGGACTTGCACTGTTACGCACCTTGTAGTAACCTGGTTGGCAACAGCCCATTTCAAAAATCTCTTTTTCAATTTCAGTGGTAGTTAAAGGATACTCAGTCATTACATCAAATGTATGAACTTCCATGTTTTTTAATTCTGGAAATTCATGTGGTGATTCTGTAACAGGAGTAGATTTCATCTGCTCAAAATTCATAACACCGCGATTTTCAAGCCTTGCTTTTAAATCGTCAGCAAACCCTTCTGGTAAATCACCAGCGAGTTTTACCTTAAAACTGTATGTTTTCTTGCTCTCTGACAAGTATTCTTTAAACGTCTTCATATGTATATTTATTCCTTTCCGCTCAATTTCTTAATTAATTCATTGCGATCTAGCATTACATAACCCTTTCCATCTAGCACATCATTAGGATCTTCTGGGCTATCTTGGTCAATTTTGAGTTTTTTCAACTGTAAATCAACTGCTTTTAACTTCTTATCAACCTTTGCTGTTTTTGCATCTATTGCATTTTTGAGCATGCTACTCGCAACTTCAAAAATACGGCCACTGTATCTAACTTCTACATTCATGCCCAAATCCATTAGATCGTCATAGGCTTGTTCTGCCTTAGAGGCTAGATGATCAAGATCCTTTTCCTCTAGGCCATCTAATTCTCTTATTTGTGGCAAATCCTTAGTAATATTTTGCACTGCTTCAAGACTATCATTTAGATTTCGAATTTCTCGATGCTTTTCGTCATCGGTACTATCAGCAACAACTTCGGTCTCCACAGGTGTGGGATTTTCAGTTACTTCTTCTTTATCTTCCAAATTAAATAGTTCTTCTAATTTCTTAGTCATAATATTACTTATCGTCTCTTTGAGCCAGTGTGAAAAATATCATCTTCGCTTACGATTCTAAATCTAAGTCTTTTTTGTTTACACCAAGCAGCAGCCGCTTCCCACTTTGCTTGATTCTTTATGTATTGTTCTTGATTATATCTACTCTTTCCAACCTTCTCTCTTAGAGTTTGATTGGCTGGTTTTACTTCTACTACCTCAGCATTTTTCTTGCCATTCCTGTCTTGGTACACTATAAAAAAATCAGGAACATATATTGTGTATTTGCCAGTAAGCGGATCTCTATAAGGTATCTGTATACTTTCGCTGGCCCAACTCTGTACTCCTGGGTGTTCGTCAAGCATTCTCATAAAAACAAATTCCCAACTACTCCTAGCAAGTGGTTTTTTTGTACCTACATACTTGCTCGGGTTTTTCATTTCAAATCGACCCTGTGCAAATTTAGGCATTATGGTACCACGTTACGTTGTTTGGATACAGTTGATATCTCTTGTCTATATCCCAGTGTCGACGTTGCTGGTCTATTATTGTTTAATATTTCTCCGACAAGAGCACTTATATCTATATCATCTAATCCTCTCAGATCATCCAGTATTGTAAAAATGTTCAAGCCTTCCAACTTAGCCTGTTTCAATAGGCTCAGCGAAGTAACTCTTGCCGCATCATCGGAAAATCCTTTTGAGGTAAAAAATCCTATAGTTGTGTCTACTTCGGTTGCATTGAATTGCAATGGCTCTTGGCCATACGTGTCAAAAAATAATCTCGTTCTCGCTGCGCTGTCTTGAATTAATTTTTCTGGTAAGTTGGTTTTTGCTGTCATAATCTTTACCTTATGAGAAATTTACTGGAGGTACAACAGTTTTTTGAGATCCTGATGTAGTTGAATTATTAGTATCGTTCTTCTTAAATATTGCTCCAGCAACTCCGCTAATGGTATTGGCAACTGCTGCGGCCCCTGCCGGGCTTGAAAGAATATTAATTGCTTCACCCTTCAATCCAGCCTTGGATAATCCTTTAAAATTCTTATAGGTATTTACTGCCTTGATTGCTGTTCCTAAAAAGTTTTGACCTGAACTAAATGCGGATCCATCTCCAACTGCACCAAATACTTGTTCGAGACCGTCGAGCACACCACCGGAACCAAGCAATGCTCCTGTGCCGCCGCCGGCCATATCAAGTGGTGAAGGTGAACGATCATAATGTAGTGTTGCGAACCCTTTGGGCGTTCCTTCAAAAACTCTTCCGGCACTGTAAACAACAGCCTCGTATTCTAATGTCATTTTTGACTCAGCCGGAGTTGAAGCATCGGCATAGTCCATGCTGCCATGATCCCAGTTTGTAATCTTAGGATTGATTAGTGTGTATCCAATGAAGCGTCTTCTACCCATTGTATAAATTGTTACTGACTTGAACAGGGGTGTGCTTATATCGTTGTCTAAACCGTATCTAAAATTATCAGAAAGTGTTCCGGCGTTTCTATAATGATTTGCGTCCCATGCAGCCGGTTCTGTGTTTGCTCTATCTCTAACATAATAACCATAATAGATTGCCCACAATGCACTAACTATTCCTTGGTTATCATCATGGAATGTTAAACTTACAGGATCGTAGTTAATCATCTTGTACACTATTTTCTTTCTATTGTACTGATTAAAAGTTTCCGTTGTAAAATTAAATTTTGGTAGATCGGCTGTTTTTACTAGTAATCCAACTTCATTAGTATGCTTGGCAGTAAAGTTGGCTGCTTTATGTGCTGAATTATCTAATTCAATTCTTAAATAATAATTAAATTTCGTCTTTGGAGCAAGACGCATGTTATCATCGATGAACAAGCGTGTAGCGTGTGTATAGTTTGCTACTCTGCCCTTGGGATTTGTTATTCCCGTAAAGATATCTGTCAAAAATCTAGTGAATTTGTTTGCCATACTATTATTTAGCCATAAAAAAAGCCCGGAAAAAATCCGGGCTTTTTAATTTGTGTACTAAGACTAGTATTAGCCTTGTGCTGTACCAGCACCAGTAACACCAGAACCAATAGTTCTTTCTACTGCTGCACCGATACCAACACCAACGCCAGTTTCGCCAGCGCCCCATTGTACCATGTTATCAAAGCGGATTGTTAGTGCAACCTGCATTGCTTCGTTGGTAGCATAGTTAGCATCACCGTAGTCAACGTTAGTTAGGAAACATCCATACATGTTAGCAGTTTCTAAAACGTTAACACCTGCTGGATTGTTACCATTACCACCGTCTAGTACTTCGATCTTAGTAGTAAATTTATAGTCAATACCTGATCTTGCAGAAGCCTGCTCAACAAAGTCGAACTGTTTCTGAACCTGCTGTCCAACAAGTTTTTGAACCTCACCACTAGCATCGTCACGTAAGTTAAGAGTTAGTGTTTCAAAGGTATACTTACCTGCTAGATAAACCTTTGAGTTGTAAACGTCCAGCGTCATTTCTTCAAAACCAACTTTCGGTCTTGAAACATCGACAACCTGTTTTGTAAGTTCAGTAGCAGCCGCAACTCCGAATCCAAGTAAAGTAACGCGGAAGCGATACTTTAACTTAGGCATCAAGAGCACTTGGTTGCCTGCGTCTGTGGGTACTGAAAAGTTATTTAATGATGTAATAGGCATTTTTTATATCTCCCCTGTGTTCTTGACACGCAACGGTATGTAGATAAACTCAATAGCCTTGACTGGTTCAATAGCAATGTCTACGTATAGTTCATTTCTATCGATTCTAGCCGGAGTATTGTTTGTATCATCACAAACTACTGCGAAATCGTAAAGGGCTCTTAAACCAACTAATTCAAGTAGTAATGATTCTACTGCTTGTTTAATTTCGTCCCTTGTGATTTTATCATTTGGTTCGAAGATATATGGACGAGCCAATTTATTAAGTTGGCTACGTAGATATACAACCAAACGTGCTACGTTGATTCTGTCTAGTGCAGAAGCATTTCTTGCACGAGTCTTTTGACCGTAGTTGACCAATCCAACTCCATTAAAGAATGTAATTGGGTTAATCTTTAGATCATACAACGTATCTCTTTGACCTTCGTTTAACGCTACTGTTTGGAATTCACCTGTTGCAGCATCAATGTATCCTACTGCTGTAGCATTTGAAATTCCACCACGTCTTGTACCTGCTGGTGCAAACCATGGAAACGAAACTTGATCGCTTAGTGCAATCGTTCTCATCATCATGTGTGAACTTGGAACAACTGCGTTTGATCCGCCTAGGTCAGTTGTAAATCCGTTTGGATAGAAAGTACCTAAGTATTCATCATATGTTACTAAACCTTCGTCACCGTTATCAGTAACTAGGCCAGCATTTGAACCCCAGTTAGTTAAAGTTGTAGCGTCTGCTGCCAATCTTAATGGTGTATCACCAATAACAAATGCTGTTAAGCCTCTGTCAATGTTAAGATTAACAAGGTTGCTCATAAGTTCTGGATATCCAGGAGCAGCAATGATGTTGAAGTTACGTCTTTCTTCATCACGTATTTGGCTGCTTGTGTCAACCGCACTCTTCATTCTTTGTACAACAACTTTACGTTGTGCTTTTCTACCGAATGAACCTGATCCGTCTTCGTTGTTACCTGATTCAGTAACCCAACGATCAGTTGCATATGGACCCATTGCTTCGCCTGGTGCTGCACCAAAGCGTGGATTGTCTGCTGTTGTGTCGATGTAGTTGTTAGCATAACGCTTAACGTTACCGCCACTTCTACGCAAGTTCCATAACAGCATACCTTGTGGATACAGTGCAGGGTCTGGAGCATCTGGATCTAGGAAGTCTGCCTTCATTAAATCCTTAATAGTTGCTGCTGTGTTACCAGTAGCACCTGTTGAACCATAACGTGCATCTGCAAACAGTACACCGTCTTCAGTTGTTTGGTCAGTCTTATCAACTAATACCCATCTTTCTGAAGCAGGACCTGATTGGAGGCTGTCATACTTGTAAATTGTTGGATAGTTTTCAATGTCTGTTGTTGAAATCCAAAGGTCTCCGTCTACTGTAGTTCCTGAAACATATGGATTTGATGCAGCAACGATTGGTGTGTAACCAACTCTATCGCTAGCCGCTTCAACATATGGACTTGTTGTACTTCTGTAACCTACCCAAGTAGTACCATCGTGTATCATCATGTCCACATCTGAAAACTCTGGATTGTACCAAAGTTGTCCATTTGCAGGTTCTGCTTCTGGATTGTTTGAACTAGCATAAAAGTCACTTGCTGAAAGTGGTTGCCAGTTAGAAGCAAGATATCTATTCTCAGCAGTTGAATCATCAACACCAGGCGCTAATTGACTGCGTCCTGTGCTGTATGAAGCATCTGATAAGTTATAGAAGTTAGCAGATCCTTCTGCTGTGTCAATGTTGTAAGGTGTAAACAATGCACCAACGGCATCTCTACCAACATCACGCATTCTGAAATCACCACCTGTCTTGTGTGAAATTGTGATTTCATTATTTGCTGTTACTGCTGCAACAATGTTAGTAAGTCCTGCTGCGTTAATGGCTGCTGCCATTGTGTTAGCATCTGAACTTGCACCTGAACTTGTAAATGTTACTCTTACTGGACTGTTAAGTGCTTCCTGATTTAGGATGGACTCTTCAATTTCAAAGGAGTAATCATCTGCTGTAAGTTGAGTTGCAACAACCGCTGACTTAATTGTTGTATTGCCTGTAGCAGCTCTGCGCCATACGCGGAACACTGCTGTTGCAGGTGAATCGTCATATAGGCTGTGCTCAAAAGCATTCGTTTGAACAAATAAACTATCAACAGGAAGATTTTTACCTGCTCCGCTTCTATCTAATGAATAGATTGCAGAGTGTCCTGTTGCATATAATGGAGCGTCCTTAGCAACCCAAGTTGATGTTGCAGAATCCCATCTCTTTGCTCTCCAACGTGCACCGTTGTTTGGTTCTGTTGTTTTGATCCATACAGAGCCTGTTGGTCTTGCATTTGCATCCGAACCCATTGTACCTTTCCATTGTGGAACAAGTGTGTGTGGGTTTTGATACAATTCTGGACCTTTATAAGTCGCTGCGCTGATACCAAACTCAGTTAAGTCTGCTGTACCTGCACCAATTGTAATTGTGTTTGCGTTAGAGTTTGATGTACCGTCTGTGTAAATTCTAATTGTTGAATTAACATTTTTAGCAGTAACACCAGTTATACCATAACCATTAATTTGACTTACAATTTCATCAACTGTATCACCGCTAGTAATAGTAACTGTAGTTCCATTAATAGTAAAGTTACCTGCACCTGCTGTGATTTTGGCACTTGTTAATTGAGCTGAAATAATTGTAGGATGGCTTGCTCTCCATTCTGGTGAACCAACTAGTACCCAATCACCTGATGCAACGCCTGCCGCTGTGTTGCCTGATGATTTGTAGTACATTCTTGCTGCTTCTTTAGAAAATGTAAATGTTCCTGTTGCTGCTGTTCCAACTGTTTCAAATACAACTGCGTAGTCGCCGATTGAACCAACTGAACCTAGTGGAGCATTGTTTGAAACTTTTGCTGCATCATCGTCTGTTAAAACGATAGGCAGTTTGTTTGCAAACTTTTGTCCACCTGTTGTGCTAATTGCAGCACTATTCCATTCTTGAATACCCCATGTAGTGGAGCCGGTGTCTATCCACCATGTACCATCCGCTGGATTCGCTCCCGGAGCCTCTGAAGTTCCTGATAATTGGGACATATCAACGTTTGCTCTAACTACGAAAGCAGCGTTGGATACTCCTAATAAACTGTATGCTGCTAATAAACCGTATTCATTTAATTCGCTACCATGAATTGGTGTATTGCTCGCTGTCTTTTCGAAGTTTGGTACTCCAAAAAGATCTACTAATTCTTTTTGACTTGTCACTTTAAATGCAGATCCTGCATTCGCCGCCGTAGTTGCAGAAGCAACCCCTGTGCCTGCGGCATTTGTTTTGTCTTGGGCTGTTGCCACAACAATTAATGGAGTCGTGCCCGGTTCAGCGGGTGTATAAAAACTCTCATCAATTACCGTAACTTCTACGCCGGGTGATGTAAGTGCCATTCCTTTATCTCCTGGTAATGTATAAACTCTTTTTTCAAAACATTACGTAATGTATGTTATACTGTATTTAGTTGTTTGGCTTAAAAAAGGTGCTTTAAGACCAATAATATAAAGGGGACGAAAAGGTGTAAATATATGCATGAGACCACTATGTAAATGCGGTTTGCGGCCACGAGCAGTAAATTACAGGAAAGGCGAAAGAACCTACTATAGGAGCCTATGCGAAGCCTGCATGACTCACGGAGTATATCACGGAATACCTAGGTGGTATCGAGCCGGTTATAGGACAAAGGATACCTGTGATAAGTGTGGTTTTAAATCAAAACACAGTGAAGTTTTTAGAGTATTTCATGTGGATCAAAACTTAGATAACTGTAGGCATGCTAATTTAAAAACAGTTTGTGCTAATTGTAGGACAGTGTTAGCCAAAGAAGGCATACGCTGGAAACAAGGAGATTTAGTTCCCGACTATTGATGCTATTTTCTTATACAGATCATCAATAGTTGAATCATTAGTTATTTCGTGATCAAACTCGGTACCTACCCAAGCCCATTCTGAAGCATGGATTTTCTTATCTTTCATTTCATTGATGAACAAGTTTGCACCAGCATTTGCTTGAACAGCAGCATCATACCATTCGGGTAATTCCCCTCTTTTAACCCAAATAATTTTGCCGCCAAGTTCCTTAATTGCTTTAATTTCGTTAGGAAAACGCACATCACTAACCACCACATTATCTCTACTTTGACGCAGTTTATTTTCTAAAGAAGCAATCCAAATATCATCGTGAAACGTTCTACGACAAACTTCCGTACCCCAGTATTGTAAAACCCAACGAGGTGTAAGGGTTGGCATTGTTAAGCGTTTTGCCCACCATTCGTCTACCTGTTCTCTCCATTCTCTTGATTCCTTTGTTCGCCCTTCCAGCATGGTTCTATCCCAGCCAAAAACAGCAGCAACAGAATCCTTTAGAGAATCTGCGAAACTTTCTCTACGGTACTCATGGAAGTTTACAAGGTAATCAGCAACTGTATCTTTACCGCAGCCGATAAATCCGCAAACGCCTATAATCATATAACTCTCCTTTAAAGTTATATTATAGCGTCTTTAGATTAAATGTCAAGTGTTTAATAGAAGGGTTTTGGTTGTCCTGGCTTGCCCGTGTTAAGTTTTCTAGCCAAAACGCTCGCTGTATTAATTGATTTGGTTCTTTGCTGCCTGCGAGCCTGAGTGGGTGATGTTCTTGCTCTGGTCGTTTTCATTTTTTGAGCCCTAGCAACATTGTATTGCTGAACGCATTTTGAAGGATGGCTCACTTGCCTACCTGCTCTTGGACCCGTCGAACAGCGGAATCTTAATTTGGTTTTTCCACCTTTGGCTGTGCCAGCGGTTCTGCCCCATACCATCTTGGCAACCTCATTATAGATTTCTTCGTGTTCTTCTGTGATAAATTCTGATGCTTTCATTAGCCTATGATCCAACTGTATCCTTGTCCGCCAGCAACCTGGGTTCCAAGTTCCATGGTAAGTCTTTCAATGTCATTGAAACCTTCCTGCTTGATGCTTGCACCATTAAGTGCTGTACCGCCCTGTGGTCCTGCAATAGAAGCAAACTTCTCACGTGCCTGTCCTAGCATTACCTTACAGTTTGCAAGTGTGTAATCCTTGATCCACTGTCCAGCATACACATCCTCTATGATTACGAAATCTGGTTTTTCGTTGTATGCCCAAAGAAGTACTTCCTCGGTGCCTCTTGGACGTTGCATGATAATTAGTTTCTTGCTCTGTGGATTAAATGTAAAGTTGATGAATGATCCAAACATCTTTCCAACAAGTTCTTGGTACTGTGAAAATAATTCATATGTGGCAAGTCCACCCATGTTGGTTGAACTTAACAAGTATGTATTTGTGTATGCAAGATTGAAAGGTTCAAACACTGTACCTCCCGTACCACTTCCTGTTCTAGATCCAACGCTTCTTCTATAAATCTGTCTTACCTGTTGTATTTCTTTAGGCAGAATATATTCATTCTGATCCTGTTCAAGAGAAAGTGTAATGTAACTTTCCTCAACAGAATTGTCCGATCGTTGTCTAAAAACGCCCAAGGAACGCTGAAGTGCTGTTTCATAGTGTGCAGGGTCGAGTTCCACGTCGATCATGCCATCACCTAGCATTAATCTAACGTAGTCGAATACTTGTTGTTTTGCTTTGTCAATTTGGCTCATATAACTATTTATGCCTTGTGCTAGAAACGGTAAATACATATGTTATGCCAAGACTAAGTTTATATCGCCCAGAAAAGGGCAACGATTACAAATTCATCGACAGAACTGCATGGGAGATGTTCCAAGTGGGTGGTACCGACGTGCTTATGCACAAGTACCTAGGAGCCGTAGCGACCGCAAAAACTGCAACTCCTAGTGAGCCCAGTTATAGCACACTAAGCCCTACAAACATACAGGACATGTTGTTTCTTGAGAATAGAGATAGAAAATACGATCCTGATGTATATGTTATGCGTGGTGTTTATAACGTACAGGACATAGATTTTAATCTAAGCCAGTTTGGTTTGTTCCTGCAGAATGACACTATCTTTATTACTTTCCACATCAATGATACTGTGGAAAAACTTGGTAGAAAAATTATACCAGGTGATGTTATCGAACTACCGCACCTAAAGGACGAATACGCACTCAACGATTTAAATTATGCATTAAAGAGATTTTATGTTGTTGAAGATGTAAATCGTGCTGCTGAAGGATTTTCGGTAACGTGGTATCCACATTTGTATCGTGCAAAGTGTAAACCACTTGTGGATTCACAGGAGTTCAAGGACATCCTGGATCAAATTGCAGATTCGGAAAACTTCAAGGGTGCGTGGAACCCAGATTCCACATACTATCCAGGCGATACAGTTACGGCGCCTAATGGAGAGAAATACACAGTAATAAGAGAAGTAGCAGGTATTGCTCCGCCAGATACGACTTACTATAAACTTGCAGATACTCTCAAGGATATTATGTCCACATACGAGAAAGAAATGCAAATTACACAGGCTGTGCTTAACCAAGCAGAAGCAGATGCTCCTCAGAGTGGATATGATACGACTAAACTTTATACTTTACAAAGAGATGAAACAGGCAAGGCTGAACTAGTATCTGCAGATACCACACTCGACGATGCAACGCTTGAATCTGTTACTGCTGATACTGTATTCCAATCTGCCGAAGCCAACGGTTACAAAGGATACCTACTCGAAGATGGTATTCCACCTAACGGTGCTCCGTTTACACAGGGCATAGCATTCCCAATAGGGCCTGCAGAAGGACAATTCCATTTACGAACAGATTACAAGCCAACAAGATTGTTCCGTTATGCAAAAGGAAGATGGAGCAAGGTAGAGGATGATGTGAGAACAAATATTACTAACCTTGGTTCTAGTGATGTTGCGGCAGGAGCAACATTTGCTGGAAAAGTTGAAAAAGAAAATCTTAAGAGTTCGTTTATCAATAATACAAACGAAACAGTCATTGATGGACAAACAGTCAAAGAAAAACAGAGCTTGTCCAAGGCACTTAAACCCGAGGCAGATGATTAATGCGCATTAATGAAATATTAGGATTTGCAAGAACAAGCGGAAAAAAGTTTACGGTTAAAAAACGTCCTCCTGAAAAGTTTGACGAACCTGTTGCACTAAAAATTAAGAATAGACGAGCAGATGCTGCCAAGGGCAAGGATGATGCTTGGAAGAATAAGGTATCTAAATAATGGATTTTTTCTACGACGGACAGATTAGAAGATATGTAACACAGTTTATGAGAATCTTCATTGGCTTTAAATATGAAGCCGGCAATGGGGATCAGCAATCTGTACCGGTCATGTATGGAGATTTGACAAGACAGGTTGCAAACATCATTAGAGAAAATTCAGAAAACAAACTTCCAACTGTTCCTAGAATGGCTTGCTATGTTACCGGTCTTGAAATGGATCAATCTAGATTGTCTGATCCTACATTTATCAGTAAGGTAAACATTAGAGAAAGAGACTCCTATATCGATGCTAGTGGAGAAAGAGTATATACCGGTGCTCCTGGTAAGAGCGTTACCGTTGAGAGATTAATGCCAACGCCATACAAGTTAACGATGAAGTGTGATATATGGACTTCCAACACTGATCAAAAGTTACAACTACTCGAGCAAATTTTAGTCTTGTTTAATCCAGCATTAGAAATACAAACAACAGACAACTACATTGATTGGACTAGTCTGAGTGTTGTTTATATGACGGGCATGAACTTTACTTCTAGATCGATTCCGGCAGGAGTTGATTCAGATATTGATATTTGTTCGGTAGATTTTGAAATCCCTTGTTGGATTTCACCGCCAGCAAAAGTTAAAAAACTTGGTATTGTTCGTAGCATTATTGCAAATATATTTACGGAAGATGGAGACATTGCTAATATTTCCACACTCATTTACAATCAAAATACATCAAATACTGTATATGTTAATGCAAGATATCCTGTATTATTGTTCAAAGCAAATAATGGTCAGGACTATGATTATGAGCTAACGATACTTGATCAAAATGCAGCAATACAGTTCTTAGGTCTCGATGAAAAAGATTATGTTAATGGTAGAAAACTAGATTGGAATGCTGTTCTAGCAACACTAGGAAACTTTACTCCGGGTACAAGTATGGTGCATTTTAGACAACCCGACGGATCGGAAATATCAGGAACCATAGCGATTAATCCTGTTGATCCTTTTATATTGTTGGTTAGCATTGATCGTGACACTCTAAATCAAAACACATTAATAAACAGTTCTCAATATCCAACTGGTAGGGGAACCATTGACGCAATTGTTGATCCAACAAGATACAATCCAATAGGAAAATTAGGTACAATTCCCACAGGACATAGATTCCTTGTGTTAGAAGATGTGGCCGAAGATGCCGCTGGATGGGAAAACAATGACGGAACAAATACCACAATAAAAACAAATTCAATAGTAGAATGGAATGGTAATTCTTGGAACGTTATATTTGATCCGGCAACAGCATTGTCAACCACATATGTTTCTAATTTAACCACAGGCATACAGTACAAATGGGATGGTATACAATGGCTTAAATCCTTTGAAGGCGAATATGCACCAGGATATTGGAGATTTGATCCAGAAGGCGCATAAGTATTCGTATGCAAAAACGTGTAGGTCTATTATATCTTTCCTTATCAACAAGAAGAATCTTGCTTATCCTTGAAAATGATAAGTGGACAGTTCCTACATTTTCAAAAGAAAAATCAGTAATCGAAGACAGCAAGGATGTGCAGAAAAAGTTTGCTGAGGGTAAAATTTTACCTATAGAACTTTATCTTTCTAAGGACAAAGGGTTCGAATACGGAACATATATTTGCCTAGTAAATGATGAGTTTTTAACAAAAACTGTGGCAACATTTTGTTGGGCTGATTTGGATTATCTCCCCAAGAATGTTCATGTGGGATTAAAGAGCACGTTAAATAATAATCTAATCAGAACCAAGATTGAAACAGTATTGGAGTTAGAGGATGCTATCACTATATAAATCAGAAAAATTTCAGAACGAAGTTCGTTCCTTTAGAGACAGAATTTCTAAGGTCGATGACTTAAAATTAAAAACTAATTTAGAAAATCAAATTAATAAATTAGAATCCATAGTTAAATCTTTGGACTCGCAGTTTGAAGAAATGATTTATAGTAAACAGATAGGATCTAACAGCAACGATTCTAGAACCAAAATATCCGACATACGAAAATTTGTGGATTCTAAGTTATTAGACTTTGAAAAATCAAAAAAACTTTCTATTAAATAGAATTGAAATCTTTAATTGTTATACTACCCACCATGGCAGCATGGTTTTGACATTGATATCTATAGCCTCCTGATATAGCAGAAGGTATTCTCCAATATAAGGTACCGGAATCTTTTCCTTGTGCATTAGGACCAGTAGAAACAGTTCCGTCTGTTGCAACGTGAACTAGTCCTGTGTTGTATGCAACTCCTGCTCCTGTTTGTATTTCAAAAGGATGTCCTGTGGCATTTAATTTAAAAGCCATAGTAGTTCTATTGATTGCATATATTGTAGGATTATTTCCTGAATAATGACTGTTAAACAGGTAAGCACTAGTACCAGTATTAGTTACTTCTAAGGTAAACATCGCAGGCATGTATATTTCGTCAATTGTTAATCCTGCGGCAACAGCATCTGTTAACAAAGAAAAATTAGGGACACCAGAAACCACTGTGCTGGCAATAGTTATTGTGTCTGTTCCGGCATTGGTTGTAATGTTCATTCCAGCGCCAGCAACAATTGTTAGGGTATCGGTAGTGGAATCCGCTACAATATTATCCTGCCCTCCAACTGCTATTGTGTTGAAAGAATTTGTGGAACCTCCAGCGGATGCGGCAATAGTAATTGTGTTTGTTGCATTATCCGTTGTTATGATAACGTTTGATCCTTGTGCAAAGGTTACACTATCTGACAGTTGTGATGCAGTTACATCAGACTGACCGCTAACACTAAAGGTAGAAAAACTGTTGTTTGTGTTTGTGACAGTTAAAGCACCTTCATCGTTAGTGGTGGTTGATATTCCATCACCTCCTAAGATAGAAAGTACTTCTCCTGATTGAAGTATTCTCTGTGTTGAGTCGTCCGCAGCGATAGTAATCTCACTACTTCCTCCTGCTCCTCCACCAACACCCGCGGATGATGCTTTTGCTAAAAAGTCAGCATTTGAAACATTATCAAGATCACTTCTAGCAAGTGTATGCCCGCCGGTAGTATTCCCGTCATATAGCCTTAAGGAATTGGTATCTCTATCAAAGAATATTTCACCACTGGTTCCGGACTTTCTTCCAAGATAGTCCGTTTCTCTGGGTATTAATCTAACTGCGGTTAAAACTGGAATTTTCGACATACTGTATTTATGCGATAAGTAATAGAGTTATGTTTGACGCGACAAAAGAAATAAACATTAAATTTGAGAACAAATACAACAGCACATTTGTTAGAGCTAATCATTGGTTAATTACTGCTAACAAGGAAGACATATATTCTAACGAAGATCCTGAAAAAGCCTTGGCCGATCTTTGGCAGTCTCATTTTAATGCTAGGATTATAAAGCAGGACGGAAAGCCCTATAAACTATCGTTTGACAGCCAGGAAGATCTTACTGTGTTTATGCTAAAGTGGGGGTAACTTTCCAGAGCTTCTTGAGTTCGATTTCCACACCTAATTTTCTAGCCCTATCATATACTTCGTCAGCAGCATTTTCACCGTAAAAAATTTCGCAGTAATTTTTATCAAGATATAGGTCGTGTGTGATTATGTACATTTCATACATAGGATTGTGTGCAGCGTAGATTCCGATACTACCAGGAGTGTATGAAATTTGTTCCCATAGACTAATATCGTCGATAGAAGGAACTTGTGGATCTTTCCAATCCATAAACATTGGTCTATTGTTTACTGCTGCTACCTTTACTGCAAGGTCCCAAGGATTGTTGAATATTTCCTCAGTGTCTTTAAACAGAGACATACTAGGTATCTAATTTTGGATTTTTTGCGTCTGGATCTTTATAATCGGTTGCCCAAGCAACATTATCAATTTTAACCCATGATGTAGATGCTTCGTCCCATTTATAAAATGTATCTTCGGTTGCAGGGGATGGTGTTGGTGCAACCCATGTGTTTCCGTCCCAAGTCCAACTTGGATAAGGTTTTTCAGGCTTTGGTTTTTTATAATCAAATGTTCCTGTGATCCTATCAGATGTATCGTTAATGCTTGCCCAAGTTGTTATTACATAATCAGTGTCAGCAACTAGGTCAAGATGCATGTTTGTAATAGGAGTTTTGTCGGTTGTTTCCCATTTTGCACCTTCTGGAGGCCAGGATGTTTCGGCAACGACACCCTCTTTATTAGACACAGAAATACCAAATTTTACGTGTGTTACAAATGTTACTTCAGCATCTGATGCTAGAATTGCATCCAATCTTTCTGCAAGACCGTTATCGTTAACTGTTTCAAAAACCCATTTAAGTTTTACTGTATCAAATATTGCTTTGATTATCATGTTTTTTTTGGCTCCATAATATACTCTTTTATTTATCACTATTTAATGATCAAGATTAAAAGTTATGAGCAAACCAGGCTATAAATATATGCATAGTTAATGCGAAGTTAGGAGATTAAGAATACATGGCTCAATTTCAGGTAGGAGGGTTTTATCCTGGAGAAATAACACCCGATAGCGTAGTTGGTGGTTGTATCAGCATCTACGAAAAGTCTTGGCCCAACCCAATGGAAACAATTAAACATATAGAGGCTGAAGTTTCAAATCCAGATACGGGCGTTCATTGGACAAAGGCTGAAACTTTTGGAAATGGACCCTTTAGCACACAGAGAACAAATATGGTTTTACCCGTTAGCCAAATGGCTACTATGGCTGAAAGCAAGGTTTGTCAGAATATACATAATCAAATGAGAATGAATCTTCTTGCTTCTAGTATTCCTTATGCTAGAAGATATGGAATTGAGGAAGAAATGTATCATGAAGATTATCAACTATTAAGATATACCGGTGGACAGGAATACAAAAAACACTACGACGGATCAACTGACATCGGAAGAGTTATTTCAGCATTAATATATCTAAACGACGATTACGAAGGCGGTGAACTAGAGTTTCCAAATTATGGAATTACAATTAAACCACAGGCAGGAATGATGATACTATTTCCGTCAAACTTTGCATATGCACATATCGCACATCCTGTAAGACAAGGCACCAAGTACGGTCTTGTAACTTGGATTAGAGATAGAAATAATTTTTAATGTTTAGTTTCTTTTTTAAAAGATCAACAGTTACACTAGATTGCTTTACCAATCTACCATATGTCTATGATTTCGCAAAAATAGACAAGGCAGTTAAATTTATTCCTGACTGGTGGAAAAATACTCCTAGAACAGTTGAAGGAAAGGAACACGGAACAATTAAAAATTGTCCTGGATTTATTGATTACTATGCCACAGGTATCGTTATGCCTTCGTGGTTTGAAACTAATATTACGATACATTCGAAAAACGATCCAGAAGAAAGATGGTATAGTTTTCAGAGTTCAAACAACGATTTTGATGTTTCTAAATCGCATGCACCTTATCAGTTTGAAAACTTTGCAGGATTTGATGGAAAGAATATTAAGATCGAAACTCCTTGGGTTCTTAAGACCAAACAGAAAGTAGATTTTTTAGTAACACAACCGACATGGAATCACAGAGATATGCTTACGCATTTTTCTGTACTACCGGCCGTTGTAAATTATAAATATCAACACTTTACAAATATCAATATGTTTGTAATCAATAAGGATGAAGAAAGGGTATTGAATATTCCACCGCTAATGCCTATGATAATGTTGCATCCTTTGACTGACAAGAAAGTCGAAATAAAAACGCATCTTGTCGACGACAGAGAGTGGAATAGACTAACGGGTGTGTATAACCTAATAATAAGAGATGATGAAGGATACAAGAAGAAAAAAGAAATTTATAAAAAAGTTTCAAAGTGTCCTTTCCATAGGGGGTAAGAATGGAGAATGTAAAAGAGTTTAAAAACAAAGGATATACTAGAGTTAACGGAGTATTGACAAAAGATATTGTTGATATTGTTACCCAATATGCACTGTTTGACGAATTACAAAATTTATCTCCTGAAAAAAATGCAGCAGGTAATAATGCACAGGTTCCCGATGCACATTCTAAATATGCAGATCCTCTAATGGAAACTATTCTTTTACACGTTAGAACTGCGGTGGAAAAAAATACAGGACTAGAACTATCACCGACCTATTCATATTTTAGGGTATATAGAAACGGAGATGAACTAATTCCACACAAGGATAGACCAGCCTGTGAAATCTCAACAACTATTTGCTTTGGGTTTAGTTATGACGATTCCTATAATTGGCCTATATACATGGAAGGAGAATCAGTTGATTTAAAACCGGGAGATATGGTTGCTTATAGAGGATGTGATCTTAAACACTGGAGAGAAAAGTTTATGCCCAAGGAAAAGCATTACCATGTGCAGGGATTCTTTCATTATGTTGATAAGAACGGACCACACGCTGATTGGAAATTTGATAAGAGAGATAATTTAGGAATCAATAAAAAGATGTTGGATAGAAAATCATACATCATTAGAACAGAAACAGATTGGTATTAACAAGAGAGAATTTATGGCAATTACAGTATATTGGGCAAGTTTAGAAAGAGAATGGATGTTAGCAAAAGAACCAGAATCTGTTGCTAAATTGTTCTATGAAAAAGACATGCACGACACAAACAATCTAAATGCACAATTAAACTATTGTCCATCGTTTAACAAGAATTTAAAAAACTTGTATGCGCTAAGATCTTTATATGATTATTCATTTAAGGTTGAGGGAGATAAAGTTTGGTCACCAGATAGAGATCAAGATTTTTTTGATATGCATGTAAATATAAGAGACGTTAACAGACGATTATTTTCTTTTAAACAGTGTTTCTTATTCTTTACAGAAGAGGATAGCCTACCGGTTACTTTTTATGAGTATCCGTATTTAGAAGACAACAATATCACAGAACGCTGTATGATAGTTGCGGGTCAATTTGATATCGGAAAATGGTTTAGAAACACAGAGTTTGCTTTTTATCTAAAAAAAGATTACAATGAATTTAAAATAGAACAGGATGAAGTGTTTACATATCTTAGATTTCATACAGATGAGAAAATCAACTTCAAACAATTTAGGCCAACTCAGAGAATATCAGAACTAATTGCTGACGGATTTGCCTGTAACCAAATATGGCAACCGTTAAGAAAATTAGAAAATTATTATAAGATTTTTAAAAATAAAAGACTTGCATTAAAAGAGATAAAGGAAAATTTACTATGAAGAGTCCAAAAAGCGTATTAGTTGTAGGAGGGGGAACAGCAGGTTTAATTGCTGCAATAATCCTCAAGAAAGGACTTAACAATCTAAAGGTAGATGTAGTCCATTCAAAGAATATCGGTATTATAGGTGTGGGAGAAGGATCTACTGAACATTTTCGCAACTTTATGAATTTTGCAGGTATCAATCAACATCAGATCATCAAAGAATGTGATGCTACATATAAGTCTGGTATCATGTTTACTAATTGGGGTCCTAAAAATTATTTGCATAGTGTTGGCGAACCGTTTAACAACAAGATGGGATTATATCCTCACGTATATGCTAGGCAGATCGGAAACAATATTGACTACGTGAATAGCGGCTTATTGTGGAATAATAAATTAGAACAGTTTTGGCTGAATAATAAAGAAAACCCACCGTTTAATCAGTTTCACTTTAACACACACAAACTTAATGATTTTATGATTAAACATGCAAAGAAAAATGGCATTGGTATCTATGAAGACGATATCGAAGATGTTATGTTGAATCAAGAAGGAGAAATTGATAAACTAAAAGGCAACAATATGGAATATGATTACGATTTCTATATTGATGCTACAGGATTTAAAAGATTGTTAATGGATAAACTAGGCGGAAAGTGGCAATCATTTGGTGATGTTCTAAAAATGAAAGCAGCAATTACATTCCAAACAGAAGACACATCAGAATATAATTTATGGACACTAGCACATGCAATGGATGCTGGATGGCTATTTAGAATTCCTGTTTGGGGTAGGCATGGCAATGGATACATTTACGATAGTGATTATATTGACAAGGATCAAGCAAAAGCAGAAGTTGAAAAACTTTACGGTAAAGAAATTAATATAGGAAAAGAATTTAAGTTTGACCCAGGGCATATTGATCGTGCATGGATCAAGAACTGTGTTGCAATCGGACTTAGTGGAAGTTTTGTTGAGCCGTTAGAGGCATCATCAATTGGAACTAGCATACAACAAGCATTTATACTGCTTTATAAAATTATCAATTATGACGAAAAAGTTATTGATACCTATAATCATTCGTTTGTAAAAATTATGGAAAACATAAGAGACTTTCTTGTGTTGCATTACATAACACCAAGACAGGATACTCCATTCTGGAAAAACTTACAAGATGCTCCAATACCCGATAGTCTCGGAAAGAAATTAGAAATTTGGAGGAATAAACTTCCTAATCCGGAAAACTTCAACGATCAAACAGACTATTGTTTATTCTGGCACGATAACTTTACCGTAGTGATGGAAGGTCTTAATTTATTCGATAGGAAAGCAATTTTAAATGAATACATGATGCAGAATCAAGATATCAAAGATGATGCTGACCGTGTTATTAAGGAAATTGCTCAGAAAGATGAAACCATGGAAACCATGGGGCATAAAAAGATGATCTCAATTATTAGAGATCACCTTGAATTAAGAGACAGTTAAGAATATAACCACATTTTGTCGTTATCTACCCAATGCTTGTGCATTGCTAAATCAACACCAACTGATTTTGCTCTATTAACAACTCTTTGCAATGCTCCCTTCCCGTAAAATGTTTCTAGTTTAGGTGAGTCGCCTGGACGTTCGCTCCATCCAAACCTCATCAGATAAAACTCAGCATACGGAAGCCAGGCAGCATACAATCCAAACGTTGCGGTATCTTCATAGATAACTTCCCAAAGATCAACATCGTCGATGCTTAATTCTCTGGAATAATCCCAATCCTGTTTAGGAGGTAGTTGAACCTTGTTGGAATCCATCCATTTAGATTCAAAATATTCTCCGCTGTCTACTACAATATTGTAGGTTGTTTTAAAAAATGGCATACTGTTATTTAACTCCTTTTCCGTAGATATCATCGGTATAGATTGCATCTACATTAAATGATACGATTGTTTTTCTATTTACACTTGTATTAGGTAGTGTTTTGTGTAGTATAAAACTTGGAAATACTACAATGTCACCTTCTTTTACATCTAGTGTTATTTTATTTCCCGTATACGGTTCGATTAATTGTGTTCTTGGCGAATCGTCTGGTAATTCGAGGTAATAAACATTAGTAAAATTAGCACTATGCGTGTGCCAACCATGCTCACTATTTTCCAAATATTGCTGAAACCAAATTTCATTTAGTTTATAACTTCCAAATCCTAATTCCTTGTACATATCAAGTACATGTTCGGTTAAGGAATTTTTGATGTATTTAAACCAAGGTCTTTCAAAATTTTGTGAATCAAACCAATCAGTTTTAGTAATGTTAACTTCAGCAACTTCAACCATTGGAGATTTAAAAGGTGCATTGCCTAATAAATCAAGAAGAGTGCTTTTTATCTTTTCGTGTTCTGGAAATTTAGATTTTAAATAGACACACTCTAGTTTATTTTTTATCATAGAACAAAATTTCCACTTACGCTTATTCTAGTATGATCCGTCCAAAATGGCGGAACATAGTGTTTTAATCCTGCAGGAAATATAAGCATTAGATTATCAAAAGGATTGACCTTAAAATAATGATGCATGAAAGTGCATATCTTTTCACCGTATTCAAAAACAATACTGCCTGCAACTGGTGTATTTGTGTCTGCTTGATTTTCTAAAATTTCTTGCGGAACACTACAGTATATTACGAATGATAAAACTCCCTTGTGATCGTGTGGGGGATTAAAATCGTGTTTTTTATTAAAGTTTACCCAAAGGCTTTCTAACTTAATATTTTTGTACTGTTCTACATCTACAGCACCCTTATACTGCATTCTTATCATGTCAAAGAATGTATTAACCTTATCCTTAAGAATGGGCTCCATCTCTGTTTTATACTGATCACTAAATGTATAACTCCTTCCATACTTCAAATTACCAGCAAGTTTATGATTAAAATCATCCTTTACTGATAATTTTTTTGATTCATTAAGCAAGGATTGGACTATTTCATCTGTTAGTGTTGTTTGAAATATAGGTGGTCCAAAAGGATAAATTACCTTATCGTTTTTGGCATTGGCTGCGTATGCTGAATCCGTGACAAACTGTTTCCGTTCCATACAGATATTTATTGTCAGCCGTTTTTGGATTTAGTTATTGTGATTACAATAGATATCTTACAACAACAATTCCTGGACCGCCCGATGCTCCGTAGGAGTTGCCACCTGGGTGTGAGTTACCATGTGATGGGTTTTCAGCACCACCACCTCCACCGCCACCGGTGTTAGTTCCACCTTGACCTCCGTTACCGTTGGTTCTGTGATCTCCACCTGCACCTGCGTTAAGTGCGGATCCGCCGCCGTTGTTTTGACCTGCTGGGCCGCCACCGCCGCCACCGCCGCCACCTAAGCCGCCAAAGCCTCCGTGTGGTTGTGGAGCATTACCTGGATGCCAGCCACCGCCTGCACCGCCTGCCCAATAGTAGTTTGTTCCTGTAATCGAACTTTGTCTTCCGTTACCGCCGTAGCCGCCGCCTGATGGTCCTGAGTTTTGTCCTCCGGCTCCGGCTCCACCTCCGCCAGCACCGTGTGGTCCTGACGAACCGCCGTGTCCACCATAGCCTGTTCCTGATAATGGTTGGCCGCCTTGGTTGTTACCACCACCACCGCCTAGGTGTGATGCGCCACCGCCTGATCCACCTGGGTGTCCTGGGCGATAGTTTCTGTGGTTACCACCACGTCCGCCACCGTTTGCAGTAATTGTTGAAATTGTTGGTCCTGAGAAAGTGGTATTTGCGGCCGTCGCGCTGTTAGAAACATCATCAGTTCCTGATTGGGCACCACCGCCTCCTCTGCTGATGCTAAAATCTCCTGCTGGTAGTGCTGCTCCGCCGGTAACGACCATGCCGCCTCCGCCGCCTCCGCCGCCGTGGCGTCCACCACCTGCTCCACCACCACCGATGAATATTCCTTCAATGGTTAGTGCGCCTTTGACTAATCCTAGCATTCCTTGTAGTGCTGGATCCTTAGGTCTTACGCTAAGTGTTCCGTCATCTGTAAACATGTGGATTCTGTATCCACCTGCTGTGTATACTTGATTACCGCCAGTAATCTCAAATTTGTCAAGGATACTCTCGCCATCTTTTTTTGGCGTGTCATAGTTTCCTCTAATACTACTAATAAATGGCATTATGTTCTCCTGTATACATATTTATTCTACGCTGTATGACCCGTTACTATTAAACTGGCTAATTTGATAACCACCCGCTTGTGATTGAGATCCACCGCTTGCTGCTGTAAGTGGAATGTGGTCAACTACTATCCAATTATTTGCTGCTCTTTTTCTCACTAATAATTCTTCGTTTGCGAACATTAAGCCTTCTTTGTTTACTGCAACACCTGCTTGTTTTGTTAACGTAACGTTTCCTGCACCTGTTCTGTTAATGTGTACCACTGATCCCACAGGAAAGTTTGTTGTTGAATCATTTGGAATAATTACCTGAACGTCCGTTCCGTTGTTCATGTTAACCACCTTGTCTCTATCAGACAACGCAATAGTATATGCTGTGGTTTGTGTTACTTCTGTTCTTAATGATCTTACAGTTCCATCTACTAGCATTGCATCACAGTTAATTTCACCCGTGCTTGGAGTATATGTTAGTTTAGAACTTGATGTTGATACTTGAAGTAATGTTCCGCTTGTGGCAGTTCCGAAGATTAGGTATTCTGCTGAACTTCCTGAAGTATCATCTGTAATCTGTGCGCCAGTTGTTACCCAACTTAGCGTTCCTGATGCATCTGAAACCAATGATTGATTTGCTGCTGTTGCATCCGCATCTGGTAGTACCCAAGTTAAATCGCCTGTGATTGTTGCCGGTGCTTGAAAACCTACATAGTTAGTACTGTCAGCATCACCAAAACGCAATGCGCTTTGATTCTTCATTAATGTATGACCGTCTAATTCAACTATACCTGTTCCTGTAGGATCAAGTGTAATATTTGCATTTTCTTGTGCAGTAAGAGTAGTATTAGATGCGCTTAATCCACCTAATCCCGATCCTCCTGCTACACCACCATGTACTTTTCTAGCCATTTTTTACTTTCCTAATATCATTATGCTGTAGATGTTTCAATGCCCATACACACTGCTGAAATTCCAGTGTTACTAGCATAAACACTAATAATCTTTCCTGCATCCAAAACAATACCCGTTCTTTCTATAACACCTTTTCCTGAAAGTGATACGTCGTATTCAATGAATTCGGCGGTACTTGGTGCTGAAGGAGGAGTTGTAGTAGTAATTGCAATTCTGCAAGTTACTGCTGTTGATCCTCTATTGAGCAGGTTGACACTTACTACTGAAAAAGTGTCTGCTGGAGCAGTATACAACGCAGTATAAGTTGTTGCTGCTAGATCCTGTGTTCCTAATCTTCCTGTTGCCATTTATTTGTTCTCCATAGTTATTTATGTCAAAAAGTAATTAAACGCTAAAGGCATACCAACAACGCCACCTTGGAAGTTGAATTTACCTTTCATTTCAATTATACCACCGGTTGTAGTAGTAATTTCGTTATTTGCGATGTAGATAAAGCCCGCTGTTACGCTGTTAACGTTTAACGATGCACCACCACCACCAATTTGTGAGCTAATGTATGCTTTAATTGCTCTTTGTGTTGGAACAATGCTATCACTGTTTTCAGTAAAGAATGGGTCAGTACTAAATTCAGTAATACTTGCGGATCCGCCACCTAATGTAACTTCTCCTAATGTAAGTTCCTGTAGTCCTGAAATATTGAATGCATCAGCGTTCAATGTTGCAACACCTGTTGACTGTTCAATACTAAACAGATCACCAACTCTAAAGTTACCATCTTGGTCAGTTGATGTGAAGAACACTCTACCGCCGCCATTGTCAACTGTCTCGTTGGCCTGTATTGGACTTTGTGTTGGTATTCCTGGATAGTTAGTTTCTGTGAAGTTACCTGTTCCAATATCTAGGAAGTCGTGTCCTGTCAATCTAACCTGAGAGTATCTAATTCTTGTTGTTATTGCTGTTCCATGCCCCGGTGAGTCAAACACTGTCATATCAGGTGATATTTGTAAGAATGCAGTGTATGAACCGTCGTATGCTCCAAGCAGCGTCAATACCTGTACAAGTTTAAACACTCTGTTTGGTAGATGGCTAAACACTACGTTTGAACCAACTGCTGGAATTTTAGATAGTCTTCTAACAGCAATGAACGATCCGCTCTGATAGAAGTCTGCATATCCATCACCAACATCAATATCTGCACTTGCTGATATATAACCTGTTCCTCTATTTCTAAAGGACGGATTTGCTAATACTCCATCTGCTATTCTAACCTGTGTTGGAGCCTCAAACGTATTGTTTGGATCAGTGATAGTTAGAGTTGGTGCAGTCGTGTAACCTGAACCAGGTTCGTGTATTCTGATAGCAAATATTTTGTTTGATGCAACAAATGCTCTTGCTCTCGTCGTTGCGCCTGCATGTGTTTCACTGGCTACAGTTCCTGATGTGTCGTCAATTGAAATAAACTTACCAGTTTGATCAGGATTACCAAACGCAGTTGCTATAAATCCGTTAGCACTTGTGCTCAGTGTTCTAGAAGTCCATGTAACACCATCTGGTGATGTAGCACCAACGTTGTCAGTGTCGTTTACTGCAAGGAATACACCTTGTCCGTATTCAATATGGCTCCAAGTTTTAGTTGCTGGAAGCGTAGTTTCAGTCCAGTTAGCACCCTTGTCTAATGAAATTGCTGCCTTAGTTCCTGAAGTGTTTGAAACTGCAACAAATCTATTGTTACCGTATGTTACAGATTTCCAATTTGAGCTAGAAAGTCCGGTTCCTGCTGTCCAAGTAGTTCCGTTGTCCAAAGAATAAGCAACATTTGATCCGCCGCTTGCAATTGCTACCCAATAGCCGCCACCGTAGGCAATACTTTCCCAAGTTGTAGAAGCAGGTAAATTACCTCCGGATGTCCATGTTGCTCCGCCGTTTGTAGTAACAGCAGTTGCATTGCTTCCTGTCTTAATTGCTACCCACTTGCTGTCGCCATATGCAACGTCAACCCAGTCGCCTGTGCTAGGTAAATTACCTCCAGCAGTCCATGTTAAGCCGCCGTCTTCTGAGTATGCAGTATCGTCAATTCCTGTGCCGCCTGCAATTGCAATTATTCTTGCTGCATTTGGTGTTGCTTTACCTGCTACAGATGTAAATGTTCCAGGGCCAGTTGCAACGAATGTTGTTCCTGCGATAATTGAACTTGATCCAATACTTAACCATGGCGTGTCACCTGAATCTGTAATTGTGTATGATCTACCAGTTACAAAAGTTCCTGCAAGTTCTTGTGTTGCAATTCTACCGCCTGCAAGTGAAACCCAAGTAGTTGAAACCGGAAGTGTTGTTACTGCTGCCCATGTAATGCCATCTTTACTGTAGTTTACAGTGTTTCCGCTGGCACTTGGAAGTGCAACAAAGTTACCGCCTGATCCAAAACCTTCTTTATCAAATGCTGTAATAGCGCCTGTAACGGAGTTTATGCTAGTAACTGTTATCACAAAATTGTTTGTTGATGTACCGTTCAACGAAGTACCATTAAATGTTAATGTATCGTTGACTGCATAACCCGTTCCGCCACTATCTAATCTTATTAGATACTTCGATCCTTTCTTAGTGATGTCAAATACTGCTCCTGTTCCAGAACCAGAAGTTGAGTCAGCACTAATATTTTCAAAACTTTGGTAAATGTTGCTATACGCAATATCTGCCCAAGTTGTTGACGTTGCTAGTGTTCTAGCAGTCGTCGTAAACGGAGGTGCTGTAAATGCTAATTTTGGTTCAATAGTATATGTTGTAGAAGCATCTGGTGCAGCAAGTGTTGTTCCTTGAATTAGGTGATCAAATCCTGCTGAACCATCACTTGGTTTTACTACCGTTGCAACCTTAGTACCTGAGTTATAAGTGGTAATATCACCAAACTGTCCAACACCAGTACCGCCTGTTAGGTAAATTCTCATACCAATGTATGCTGTCGATGTTTCTGAATCAGTTGCTGCAATTGTAATTTGTGTTGTAGTACCGCCCTGTGCTGTGTTTGAATTAGTAACATATCCAAAACCGCCAAAGTTTCCTTCTGCTTCAGGTGCTGTTGTTGAATCATCAACATTGTCTAATAGTCTTACGTTATGAACTGCTCCGTCTCTAAGTTCTTTATCGACTTCTGCAGAAGCATTGGATCCTGCTCCAAATACACCAAAAGTTGTTTCAGTGTACTGTTCTCCAGCGTTTCCATATTCAAACTGTAGAACCTGGTTGGCACCATCAGTAAACACTGATCCAATAGTTGCTTCGTATTGGAATTTGTTATCAACTATTGCAGTTCCTTCTACTTCAGTTGTATCAAATCCTTCTGCAACAGAACCAAAGTCACCGTATGAGTTGTTACCGTTAGTTCCTCTAATTCTACCACCATTGGTTGCTAGATAACCAACGTGTGAGTAGTAAGTAAACACAGACACAAGTTCAGCTCTACCATTGTTATCTACCCAAGCACCGATACCGTCGGAAATAACCTGTGTAAAGTCGTTTGACACCATCGAGTCATTACCGCCGTTGTGTAGGGTACCGTCGATCTTCTGACCAATCGCTGCATAACCAAACGTTGTACAGTTTTGAGTGTATGGTGAACGTGCAATAATCCATGTACGGAAATCATCTGGTCCCCAACCTGGATCAAGCGAAACGTAAGCACCAGCGGAAACTCTTGATGTTCCATAACTGTTTGGAGGTAACAGATCACCATTCAATCCATCGAGTGTTTGGTTTCTAATACCAGTACCATTTCTTACATAATAGAAGTCTTCTTCGTGACTTCCTGTTGCTGCGTTAACATAGTATCTTGCAACATATCTTGATTTGTAGTTAGATACCCATTCAAGATCCCATTTAATTGCATCAATGTATGTGTCAACATCTCTCATACATAACGCTTCGTTGTAGTACATAGCAACAGTCATGCTGCCGGAAGCAGTTGAAAGTGTTAATGATGTTGTTGCATATCTTGTTGTGGCAATTGTAAATGTCGTTGTGTTAACAACATCTTGAACATAGTAAGTCGTATCTGCACTTATACCGCCAAATACTGTTCCTGAAAATCTAACTGCCGTGTTTCTTTTTAACCAACTCGTATCACTAATTGTAATTGCGTTTCCAGAAATTGATGTGTTGGTTACTGTATCTGTAAACTGATCATCGATGTAAGCACTAACTTCTGCTTTCAAGAATGCTCTGTTCTGTTCTAATTTTAGTCTAGCATAGTATGCCATTCTAGAATCAGTTGCACAAACAGCACCCTCATTTGATGCTCCGTAGAATACACTGTCTAACATGTCCATTAGAGAAGCAACTCTTGATGCTGCCGTAGCATCACTGTTTAAGTATGTTGCTGTATCACCTGCAATAACACTTGCCAAATACTGGAATGATGCTCTAGTTGCTGCTTTTTGGTTTAGGTCAAACACATCACTTGCGCTTGATCTTAGATATGAATTTCCAGCAATAAGTGTCGCAAAGTTAGAATTTAATTGGAAGTCAAACATTACTGCTTCTAAAATTAATCTAGTATCTCTTTCACACTTAGCAACATTGTATGTTAAAGTAGGATATGTTGTAGAAATATAGTTAGTAACTAGCGTTACAAGGGCCTCTTGCTGCGCATCTAAGGTCTCTGCAGCGGTGATCAATGCCGTTGTACTACTTACGGAGTCCGTTGCTGCTGGCATGTCAACTTTGTGTGCAGGAATGCTTAATCCCGAACCGTTTGTTAAAGTAGCAGCACTTCCGCCATAGGTTGTGCTAATTGTTAATTGGTTTGAAGCCGGTATTGATTCAACCCAATATGTTAGATCTTTTGTCATTCCGTTTGAAGTTTCTAAAGGAATGAAAATGTCTCCAACTTGTAAACCGTGATCGACTAGGGTCGTAATTGTATTTGAAGAAATTGTTGTAATTGTAGAATTTGGTAAATCAGCACCAGTCGAGTCTCCTCCAACTGCGTTTGTAACTATGTCCAAATGTCCTGTTACAAAATCTCTTGCTGTAGAGTTTGCTACATTACTGTTTCTATATTGATTGATTGTTGTGTTCTTTTTCGTAATTGCAGTATTATTTACAATGTCGATCAAAAGAGTTCTTAAGAATGCATGAGACTCTAGCGTTTCTCCCTTAATGCTTGCTGGAATCAACGAAGAATTTCCTTCTCCGTCCCAATATGCCTTAGCAGCATTTAGAGTTTGATAGTAGCCACCGTAGGTTAAGTCATACACTAATGCATCAACAATGTGTCCTACATCTTCTCTGGTATCTGTTTTACCAAATTTTAAGTTAGGATAGTTTTCAGCAAACCAAGCAATTATTTCTTCCTGCAAGAATTTTTTATTTTCTTGAATTAATTTTCTTGCATTTCCAAAAGTTGCTAGATATGATGAGTTATAACCTGTTGGGTCTGTATATGAAGCGGTATGTTTAGTACCAAGTCTATAGTCTACTTGATGTTTCATTACATCAACTAACTTGCTTACTTGGGCACCTGTCACAACATCGTCAGCCAACGGCCATGATATGTCTTGTGTTTCTGTATTTCCAGATGTTGGAGTTACAGAATTTCCGCTTACGATGCCTCTTGCAACACTGCTAAAGTGAGCGAGTGTTTGAATTGAATAATAAGAGTCTGATATGTCAAGTGGTCTATCTGTTGCAGATGCTGCTCTTACCTTGGTAGTTCTTAATTCGTCACCTAGGATACAAGTTTCTGCAGGAACGATGATCGGTAATACTTCTCTATATTCGCCTGCTTTAACATTAACGATGTTGTTAGGAACAACCCTTCCTGGGATAGCACTGTTATCTCCTGCAGAAATTGTATTAGTTACAATTGCTAACAATGAAGTAACACTTGCATAAACTCCTGATTCAACAACAACGTCAGCATCTTTATATTGTAAAGCAACAGCAGTTGAGTCTGACCCACCTGGTGTTTGATATGCAGTTGTTGGATCTGTTTGATTTAAAACGTTTCCAATGATTGTTAATAGGTGACCATATGCTGCTAAACTTTCGTCTTTTTCTGCAGAAAGGTTAGCGTACGGAACATCTTCTGACTCTGCAGAGTATGGACCATCACCTAGTGCATCAACAAATGTTTGTGCTGCGGCTCTTATCTTTAGGTTGCCGCCGTGACCAATGTCCCAAATTAATCTATCAATGATCCAACCAACATCTCTCTCACATTTGTGTTCGTCATAATCAAATGCGCTTGTAAATGGAGAAATGTTATTAATTACATTGTATTCGATGAAACTAGTGACTTCTCTTTGTAAGAACACTCTGTTCATTTCAAGTAGACGTTGAGCATTAGGGTTTAAAGCACCTTTTTCAATTTGCTCGCACGCATATCTAATTGTTGCCCAAGGCATATCTAGTGTAGCACCATGAATTGGAGCAGGTAAATCTGTTCCGCCAGGAGCAACATAATACACATGATCAACTTTTCCTAGTGTAGTCCATTGTGGAATAGTTCCTGATGATGTTAGTACTTGACCTTGGATACCGATAGGTAATCTTGTTGGACCTGCACCTGAATAGTAAACCAAATCACCTGTGGTTGTAAGTACGTCGATATCACTACCAATGGATAATACATTCCAGTATGTTCCTGAAGTATCCTGATCTGGTCTTGAATTAGCAGCACCGCCGCCTTCTGCACCAATGGATGATCCGTCATCGCCTTCTGCTCTGTGATTTTGAATACAGATGTAAGCATTAGATCCGTATCTAACAGAATCGCCTAGGAAGTATTCAGTATCGTCAGTCCACTCGCCTCTCCAAAGTATACCACTGTTTAATCTATCCCAGTATACTACGTTTCCAGGTAATGATCCTGCATCGACAGTCATTGTTCCTGAAGCAGAGGTAGGAGTGAATACTGTTCCGCCTGGTGTTTCTGTAATTGTAAATTCTGTTGCACTAACTACCTGTTTAATGTAGTAGTGATTTCCTGATGCTACATTTCCAAAAGTTGAACCTGTAAATTTAACAGCCCATCCTACAACTAGTGTTGATGTATCTGTAACTGTAAAATAATTTGTTCCAGCATTGGTTGCTGTTACGGTATCAGAAAAATTAGGAGCATCAATTTTTGCTCTGTATGTATAGCCGTTTAAATTAACAACATCACCAATCTTGTATGAAGTTGCAACATCCCAGTCTGACTGGAATGTCATGTTCTCTGTATATAAACTCCAATCTGTCTGACCTGCGGCAGTAGGTAATGTGTCGTCGTGAATTGTTCTAGCAATGTATTGGTTACCACCGTAACGCACAATGTCGCCTGGTTGGTAAACTGTTACACTACTCCATGTGTTTTCATACTCAAATCCTTTTACGAACACACTCCAGTATGAAGAAAGATCATTTCCAAAAACTGATGTTGCTGTGTGATGTGCTGTACAAACATATAAGTTTGCACCTTCCTTAACAACATCATTTACTTTATATCTAGTTAGAGCGGTCCAGTCAGCCTTGTATTCAAAACCTTGGTTCCATGTATCCCAGTAACTGCTCTGTCCTTCTAATCCAGTTGATGCTAGAGTTTCTGATGTATGACCCACATTTGCAACGTAGGTAGTACCACCGTATCTGACAATGTCATTTTTCTTATAGCGTGTGGAAATTGTCCAATTGTTTTTCCATTCAAATCCTTCAGCAAACAGATCCCATTTTGCTTGATCCGCTTCTAATCCTGTGGTTGTTTCTGTTCCTGGTGTTCCAGATCCAACGCTAGAGTTTGATGTATGTGGAGTGTTGGCAATGTATAAAAGTCCACCGTACTTGACAATGTCATTTATTTTGTAAGTAGTGCTTACTGCCCAATCGTCTTTCCACGATTGACCATCACTCATTTGGTTCCATTTAGTTGGATTGTAGTTTAGATCTGTGTAAAATTCAGAATCTGAAACGTGTCCAACTGCACATATGTAAGTGCGGCCACCAAATCTTATAACGTCGTCAACGTAGTATTGAGTGGTTGAAGTCCAATCACCCTTCCATACAAATCTGATTCTTCCTAATTTAAATTCTGCCATTGTCGTTTCCGTTTGTTGTGTAGTATTTATCCATGTTGATCATCATCACTCCTAATCATTAAACGAATCGTAGAACATTGTTTGGGCTAACATGCTTCCGCTGATTTGCCCTCCCTTAATAAATTCAGCTCTTACCGGTATTTTAATCTCTAAACTGGCAACATTATCCATTAAGTTAGGACCAACTTTCACTGTTCCTGCAATGAAACTTGCTGTTAATAGATCTGAACCACCAACGTTTAATCTGTTTTGTAAATACGCTTTGATTGCTCTCTGCGTAGGAATAACGTTATTACTATCCTGAGTAAATGCAGGATCAGTTGAGAACTCTCTAATAACCGTACCTGATCCACCCAATCTTACACCACCAAGTGCAAGTTCTGTTAGACCTCCTAAGTCAAAGAAATCAGCACTAATTGTAACAATACCAGTTGCTTGTTCTACCGCAAATAATTCACCGCAGCGGAAGTTACCACTTTGGTCTGTACTTGTGTAGAATACCCTACCACCATTGGCTTCAACTACTTCATTTTCTGGAGCAGAATTAAATTCGCCAGTTGTGTATATTGTAGGATAATTTGTTTCCGTAAAGTTACCCGTTCCGATATCTAGGAAGTCGTGTCCACTAATTCTAACTTGAGAATATCTTTCTCTAATTTCCACCTGTGATGAGTGTTCTAAATAATCATCAAGTGTTAGTTCTGGACTAATTCTAAACGTACCTACATAGGTTCCGTCAACATTTCTACTTACAATTGCTGATGTAGCAACAGTATAGTAATTAACAGTATCACCTCTGAATCTAAACTGTGTACCAGGTCCTGGAAGTACATTGAATCCACCGACAACAACATCTTTACCTTTAGGAATCACATCAGCAAATCCATCACCTAGTATGGTTACCTGTGTAGTACTGGTTCTATAACCAGCGCCTCTGTTAATCCAACCTGGCTGCGCTAGAGCGGCATCGCCTAATCTAACTTCAACATAAGCAGGATCGGTTACATTAGGATCCGTTAGCGTAACAGTTGGATTAGATTTATATCCACTGCCTGGCTCCCATAGTCTAATATGCTTAACGCTTCCGGCTTCAACTATTGCTCTACCAAGAGCTCGACAACCTGTTTCAATCTTACACGCATGATCAAAATTGTCTGCAACAGTAATGAACATTGGTGTGCTGTTTGATTGTTGTGTTGAGTCTCCCAATGATATGTCAGGATTACCAAATCCTAAACTTACCCAGTAAGAAGCCTGCGATAATAATCTGTCCTGCCATAACACACCATCGTATGATGTTGCACAGAATGCTGACTGTCCAGGTGTTGGATCATCTCCAACATTTCTCGAACCAGTGTCACCAATAGCAAAGAAAACACCCTGTCCGTATCTAATTTTTTTCCAAGCATGAGCAGTTGATCCATCCTGTGTTGGCATGGTTCCCGCTAACCAATTCGTTCCATCGAAACTGTAACTAACATCGCCCGTTGTGGATACCGCTACCCATCTGTTGTTACCGTAGGCAATGCTGATCCAGTCTCTGGTAGATGAGTCGTCACTAACATCCATGATGTGTGCTTCCCAAGTCCATGTATCGGTATTGCTGTTGTATTCTCCAACTGCTGCAAAGTTACCACTGTTCGCAACCGCAACAAATTTGCCTTTGCCGTATGTGATATCGATCCACTGGTTGAATGTAGAATCTCCAATATCTGGTAATGTTGTGGCCTTCCATGTTGTGCCGCCATCTGTGCTGTATGCTGCGGCATCAAGATTGGATGCAATTGTAAGGAACACACCGTCACCGTTTCCTGAATTTGATTTTCCGTAAACTATTGCTGACCAGTTTCTAGAAGATGGAAGGGTAGATGTACTCCAGTTAATTCCATCTTCTGAATGTATTGCTTGTGTGCTTAATTGTTTAATTGCAACAAATTTATGTCCGCCTGCGGCAATCATATTCCAGTTTCCGGCAGATGGAAGTGTTGCCTGAGTCCAGTTTGTTCCATCTTCCGAGTAGGAATAATTATCTGTTCCAGAAGCCACCGCAACGAACCTTCCGCTGGTTGCTGTGCCCTCGTATCTAAATCCTGTGATTGTATTCGTGCTATCTTCACTAACTGCTGTTACTGTTATAACGATATCATGCTCTCCGTCAGTGCCGCCAACATCCGCTCCAGAAATTGTTATTACCTGACCTACTTCGTACAATGCTCCTTCAAATGTCATTGTAACTGCATATTTTCTTCCATTCTTCACTGCACTAAATGTTGCAGAGATTGGTGTTGATGCTCCGCCGGTAACAGTTCCTTGTAGGCTTGTATAAGTTTCTTTTGTTTCTCCGTATGCAATGTCTTTCCAATTTAGTGTTTGGCCCATGTTGGGAATTGATCTGTCAAAAGGTGGTTCACTAAATGTAACTCTAGGTTCAAATCTATAGGTATTGTCAGTGAACAGCAAAGGCTGTATCGGAGTTCCGGGAATAACGTGATCCCATCCTAGAGTATTATCTGATTCTTTTCTAACCTGACAAACTTTTGTTAGTGTATTGTATGCAACTACGTATCCGTATTGTCCTGCGCCCTTACCCGAAGTAATGATTAATCTCATGCCTAAGAGTTTTGCTTCCGTATTATCGTCGTTGGATGCTAATGTAAGGCTTGTAGTATTTCCTTCCTGTGCGTTATTACCTACCAATGTATAACCTAGGCCGCCTTCTGTTGCGCCAGCATCGCCGGGTGCGTTCTTAACCAATGCTTCAAATACAGCATCGTCTCTAATTTCTTCGTGCACCACACTTGCATTAACACCAGAACCCGTAAATGTATAATTTGCAGTTGAATAATTTTGTCCTGCATTTCTATATTCTAATATTAGAATCTCGTCGTTGACCTCACCGGCAAACGCTGATTCAATATATGCTTGTCCTGTTCTAGTGTTAACTTCTGCATAAACAGGAGTTTCTGTAGGATCGTTGCCGTCTGCTACCGCACCAAAGTTACCATAGGATGAGTTACCATTAGTTGCTCTAATAACTCCTCCCTGTCTTGCGAACATACCAATCTGTGCATAGTAGGTAAACACAGACACAAGTTCTGCTCTACCGTTGTTCTGCACCCATGCGCCTACGCCATCACTAATGACCTGTGTAAAGTCATTGGATACTATTGATTTAACTCCACCGTTGTGTAGGTTACCGTCAATCTTCTGGCCAACACAGTTGTCACCAAAAGTTGTAACGTTCTGAATGTAAGGAGATCTATTAATGATCCAACACTCTCTGTGATCAGGACCAAAGCCCGGATCCAATGAACAGAATGCTCCTCCAGTTGGTAACTGATACAATTCGTATACGTTAGGTGGATTCAATGTTCCATTTAGTCCCTTAACAGTCATGTCCTTAAGTGATGTTGTATCTCTCAAATAGAACATGTCGTCGTTTTGAGAACCTAGAATTAAATTTCTATAGTATCTTGCATTTAGAAGAGATCTGTAATTTCCTGGATATCTTAAATCAAAAATAAATCCTTCAACAGCATTTCTCAAAAGGTATCTATATCTTGCTTCGTTAATTGTGTACACACCAGCATTTTGCAATTTAACATATTGGAGTGCTTCCTCAGCAATGAAGTTTCTATTTTGTCTTATGATTGTGTGAGTATTTCTAGCCGCCGGTCCTGTTATTTCGGTTGCAAGGGAAAGAGTTGTTACTTCGGTACCAATGCTGTTTAATTCAAAATCTATGTATTGGCCCATCTGTAAAATTCTTGCGGAAATATCAGCACCTGCCGAATCAAGTATATCCGAATCTTCTTCGATAGGTAATCCAGTAATTGCATCAAGTGTTTCTGGAACCACATATACTTTTTCTAAATTACTAAACTGAGTTACTTGATTGTATGTGTTTGTTACTGTCTTAGTAATTGGTGTTCTATTAATAATTTCCTGTATGATGTCAGAAACTCTGTCCAACGCTTCCTTATAGTAGGAAGTGTCAACAGTTGGCAACTCTAATGGTTTATTTGGCCATATTGTTGTTGATCGTAATTCGCTACCAACTAATGATACATTCTTAGGAATGCTCATTGGTAAAATTTCATAATAGTTTCCTGGAGCAACCCTAACCGTGTTCAATACACTGTCTTCTCCCAGTTCCATTATTCTGTCAAGTGCAAATTTTACTGTTCTGTATGGTTTGTTTGGATCTTTACCTCTATAAACATCCTCATCATCATCGAGTGCAACTGCAGGATCAGCACTCACGTACCAAACCTTGTTAATAATTCCAACTCTTCCATAGTCAACAGTATGATCTGATTGAACTATTAGTGAGTCTGATGCATTACCAATTGCTAAATTTGTAGTTCCTAGTGTTGATCCATCTCCTGCAAGCTCTCTTGATAGACCGTAAGTTAATATGTCACCAACATTGCTTAAAGCAACATTTGGACCCGCTAATAATAGAACATCCCAATAATAAAAACCCGAACCGTTGTCGCCTGGATAATTGTCATTGCCACTTGTGTGCTGATAATTACATTTGTATGTGGTTCCTCTGTATAAAACTACATCCCCAATCGCATATGATGCACCAGTTACCCAACTGTTTTTCCAATAGGTACCAGTAACTACTATTTCCCAGTTTGATGCATCTAGATAATCAAGTGTCGATCCGTCTGCTGAAATATCAGTGTCAATTAATGCTCTGTATAGATAGCCACCTCTAGTTACTATGTCGCCTGTTTGATAACTTGTTCCACTGTTCCATATTCCAGAATATCTAATACCATTCTGCAATAATGACCAGTTCATGTCTAGTTGTGGTTGATTATAAATGCTTGTTACAGGATTTATATTTCGATGATTAGTGTTGGAAATATAGAGGAAACCTCCATGTTTTACAACATCACCTATTGCATAGAATATAGAAGAAGACCATTCATTTCTAAAATTGTAACCTGGAAACTCAACATCAAAATATTGTGCTTGTATGTCTTCGTGATTTGAAACGTGTCCTTCATTACAACGAAGTATGCTTCCTCCGTACAATACTAAATCATTCTTAATGTATCGATAATTTCCTGTTTGGAATGCTCCAGTGTAATTAATACCTTCGTAAAGTGTTTCCCATAGTTCGCCTGTGCTGTCATCTTGGCTATCGGCATTACCAACTTCAGGACCAACTTCACTTGTATCTGATGTATGTTCTGCAATACATCTATAAACATAGCCTCCGTATTTTACAACATCACCGATACCGTATCTAGTTACCGGTTGCCAATTTGTTGCCCAGTTAAATCCTGTGGTGTATTCGGCCCATTTTTCTGCATTAGCAATAAAGGTAAAACCTGAAATATGTCCCTGTAAAGCAATATATAGTACACCTCCATATAGAGCAAGATCGCCTGGTGCATATGTTATTGATGAATTCCAGTCACCTCTAAAGGCATAACCATCGGTCATTTTTACCCATGCTGGTGTTGGATCAGTGTCTCCAGGATTTGCTAGATAAGCCTGATCAGTAATAAAAGATGACGATGTATGTTTTCTAACACAGACATAGGTAACACCTCCATATCTTATAACATCATCTTTGTTATAAGCGGTGGCTCCTAACCATGCTCCGCGCCATGTATATCTAATTCGACTTATCTTAAATTCTGCCATGTCTTTTATCCGTTACTAGAAGTTCCTGTTGGGTATTCATAATTTTGATTAATACGTTGTACTAACATACCTTCATTATTTACATAATATAATATGCTTCTGTTATCCCATCTGTATTGAGTGTAATACATATTATCATATTCCTTTTCATGATCAGCCTTGATGCCTTCAAAGTAATCAATCCCTGGTTCAAAATCTTCAAATGTTTCGTTAGGCGGTCCAGGTAGATTTATATCAACACCATCCTTATCAATAATGTTATCAACTCTTCTTAAAAATATTTCACCGTCATCATTACGTCTAACGAGATATAGATAACGAGGGCTATCACCTAGTGCGTTATCTGGGTTCTGTCCAAAATAATATGTACTCATTATGATATCTCCACGTAACTTACTGTGACATCAATGCTGTCTTCAGTATCTGTTTCTAATCGTAAACCTGCCGTTGCAGGTAAAATTAACCTTTCGCCGTTAGTAATAACTTTTGCACTCGACCCGGGAGGTATTGGAATTTGTCTTGCATAATTTCCTTGCGTAGAATTTTCATCTATCACATAAAGATTTGCAATTACCATATCGTAATCGGAAGTATTTGATAAGTTACATCCGACAACGGTTGCTCTAACACCTTCACCAATCTGAAGAATGTCTACCGGTGTTGTTCCTACTCCTGTTACTACTTCTTGTTTAAATACCGTTGGCATAATTTTATCCTAACATTAATGCAAATGAGGCCGCAATATCATTTGCTACAATTTCTGAAACAGCACCAGACGAACCTGCTGGAGATGCCCATGCTGTACCGTCCCAAACTTCAATTGCTTTTGAAGTTGTGTTATATCTTGTCATACCTACAACAGCATAAGCACTTGGTCTTTGTGCATCAGTTCCTCTAGGAGGAACAAAACCGTTTGTGGTATCGATCTTAAAATAACCTGTTCCTGTTTGTAAAATTTGTGTAATTGCTCCGTTAGACACGTTTTCAATTACGTTATCAGTTATTTTAAAATTTCCTAATCTCACACCGCCGGCTCCGTTACCGTCAATGTATAAATCTAAACCTGTTGTTGTTGTAATTTCGTTATCACGGAACATTAAATTGCCAACGTCGAGTGTACTTACTGTTAAATTATCAGTAACAACATTGTTGACAAAAATTTCTTTCCATCTAAAACTTGCACTACCTAAATTGTATGTGTTATCCGTTTCTGGAATTAAGTCACTCTTGATAGCAGCATTAATTTGAATTGTATCTGTTAATGCATCACCAATCGTAATGTTACCGCCAATGGTAACGTTTCCGTCTGCATTAATATTCCCGCTAACATATAAGTTACCGTCGATGTTTGTTGATGCAAAAACTTCTAGAGTTCCAGTTCCGTTTGGTCTTAGTTCCAGCGTAGCATTTGAATTTGTAGTCGAAATTGTATTACCTTCGACTTCAATGTCGTCAATTTGTAATCTTGAATGATAGATAACCGGATCTGCTCCTGACGGAACAAAACTAATGGTATCTAAATCACTGGAGATTGTATTGCCGGTAATGTGTAAGTTACCAACATCTATTTGATTATCTACTGTAAGAGTTGTTGTTCTTGTAGATCCCGTGACGTGTAAATCAGTTGTCGGAGCAGAGTTGTTTACACCAATGCGAGCGTTGCTTACATCAAGATATAAAATGTCAGGGTCACTCGCTCCATTTCTAAAGGACAACGGTACATTATCACGTACCAAATTTGCCTTCAAGAGCGGCCCAGATATACGACCTATTGCCATCTGCACTCCTTTTTACACGGGGATCCTGTCCCTCCAACCACCTTACATTGCGGGTTGACCACAGTAATAGATTAACGTTGGCATACGTTAACACAAGTATTTAGCCAAAAGGAGAAATTAGCCAAGCATTAGGCTATAAACGTCACCTAGATCTTCCATGAGTTCTATGTCAACTTCAGCACCACCACCTGTGGAAAGTTCATAGCCATCATCTGTCTGTGCGCCTACTGTAACAGTAATATCGTTTGCTGGAGTTGAACCTCCAGTAAATGCTGTTCCTAGTATAGTTATGATATCATTTTGGACATATCCTTGCCCTTGATTAGTAATTGCTATTCCTGTTATTGATCCGGATGTAATTGTGACTGTAAATGTGGCATTTTGTCCATATCCGTCTGTAGCACCTGATAGCCCTGTGCGTGTCTGCGTGGGTATTCCTGTAACATTACCAACTGCTGTTACTACATTAATTTTTCCAGAGAATGATTCTAGATATTTTTCGTCAGTGTTCCAGCGAGTATCGCCTAGTTCAGGACGTATAGGAGTACCTAAATTTTGTGGCCTAGCAGTATTAGGACCTGCAGGAATAACAAAACCATTATCTCCCATAAATCTTAAATAACCAATGCCGGTGCTTCTAAACCGCAGCGGAGTATCTACTAGATTAGTGATATTGTTTGTTTCCCATTTAGTATTTTCGATATAGACTATACCAGTATCTGGATTCAATAGGATATCTTCGTTTGATTGCATGCCAAAGATTTGATTATCAATACCATTAAGATGCATCTGATCACTGACATACACATTAAGAGGATTAACTCTATCGGCATTTACTAGGTTATCTGTTATATATAAATCAGACCAGCGTCTTGGACTAGAGTCTAATTGATCTCTACCTAAATCCCAAAGATTATCGTCCCCTGGAATAATCGATTGTGTAAAATCAGGAACGATCTCAACCGTGTCACCTAATCCTGTATCAGGATCATATAATTCATCACCAACGATTAAATTTCCTAACTTTGTTAGATTTCCATCTATTGTGATGTTTCCAGTTACTCCTAGGTTACCGTAAATGTTAGTTGACGACGAAACTTCTACAGTGCCGGTGCCACTGGGTTTTAACTCGATAGTTTGATTTGAAGTGGTTCCTGAAATTGTATTATCATTGAATTGAAGATCATCGGATCTCATTCTTTGTAAATTAATGTAACTTCCTGCAGTCTGTGGTAATATGTGAATAGGTCCAACAACAGTGGAAAAAGAACTAGGTGCTACTGCAATAATATTATCAATTTTTGCACGCTCGTCAACGATCATGTTTGTTGTGCGAACATCACTGTTAATGTCTAAATCGAATGTAGGAGTGTCATCCTTGATTCCAATTCTACCATTATTAACATCAATATAAAGTAATGATGTTGAATCGTATATTGTATTGGAAATTTTGATATCTACGCCGTCTCTGCGTAAATTTTGCTCTAGTAACGGTCCGCCAATTCGCCCCAATTGAGCCATCTGTTACCTCCTAGTTTGCAAATCCAAAGAACACTGTCACATATTTTGCTAATGGAACTGCTGATGTAAATGTTAGATACCAACCTGTTGGTCTTGCCAGTCCGGTAGGATCTGATGCTCCAGCGCCGGTTGCTGTAAAGACTGTTCCGGGATTACTGTCAGCAGCACCAATTGTTGTAAAGTCAGTTGAGCCTGTTGCAGTAATAATATATTCAACACCTATGCTAAAACTTCCAGCGGCAACTTCTTGCCCTGTTGCAGTTGATGTTGGATTTTGATTCAATGTAAAGTTTGTTGTCGGAATTTGTAAAACGTTTTCGACTAGCACTAAAATATTATTTGCACTTGCCGGAACATTATTCAAAGGACCAAAGATAGTATCCGATGCATCGCCAGGTCCAAACGTTTCGATTGAAATAGCCGATGCTCCCGGAGCTCTAACTGTTTCCCAATTGCCTCCAACATATGCTTCGATCTCATTTAGATCTGTGTTATATCTAATAGTACCGTTTGCATCAGTAGGTTGTCTTACTGATGTAAGTTGAGGACGCTGTGCTGTTGTTCCTTTAGGTAACAATACTCCACCGTTAAAATCCATAACTGCTCTGCCATAGGTGTTTACCCTAATGGTATTATCGCTAGGACTATAACGTGATGTGTATTGTGTTTTTAAAAACTTCATCTATCTATCCTTATACAGGCAGCGAACTAACAGTAACGGTAATCAAGTTAGCATCGTCAGCCTTTACGTGTATTTCATCTCCACCATCTAGAATGATTTTTTCATCGCTGAAAAATACAGTTTCACCTGCTGGTATCGCTAAATTTGCTACAATTTGATTTCCAACAACCGGAGTATTACCTTGTTTAACGAGATAGATATCAACTTCAGTTCTGTTGGCCGTTTCGTCTGTGATAGTTACAGCGCCAGTATTACACAGTATAATGTTTGTAACTGCTCTATCCTGTGCTGATACAGCACCGCCGACTGATGCACCGGTTGTTGAAGCAGTAAAAACTTTTGTTACACTTGTGGTTGTTAGTTGTTGGCTCGTAATCATCTTTTTCCCTTAAAATATCATGCTAAACAGCAATGCTTTATTTTTACTTATCAATTCATCGGTGCTGTTATTACTATTTCTGTAAAACAAACCTGTATCACCTATGCTTGGTTCTTTTGCATAAGCAATTGTCGATCCTGAAACATATGCAGGATCAACCGATATTTCTTCTAATTGTAATCCATAATTAGTTCTTAATTTACCTGTACCGTTGGTTTGAAGATATATGTTATCGTTGGTATTATTAACAGTAATGGTTGGATTATTTGGCTCATTTTGATTAAACTCTAACCCTTGTATCAATGCTCTATTGGTGTAAAACTGTGTGTTAAGAGTTCCGTCAACTAAAACCGAAACAGCACTTTCACCAAATGTGCTATATCCAGTATTGGAAGTAAGGTATGCTAATGAACCAGCAACTTCCTTGTCCGTTACAATTACTCTGGTATTGTCGTCGATGATCTGGAAAGTTGGATTGTCTCTAATTGAATCATCAACATATTTTTTATTTGGAATATCGTCATCGTTAGTAACTTGATTCTCGTAATCATTTGTTCCTGCTACGGTAATAACACCATCCCCGTATCCAATTAATACTAAATCTGGACTGGCAGTATCTGTTGTAATTGTTTTTAATCTAAGAGTAGAATTACTATAGTTGAAAGCCGATTCTGGAGAACCAGTTGCCAAGTTAAACGAATCGTCATTTTCATCCCAGAAAAACGAAGCAGGGGAAAGTGTTCCTCTATCAATCTGTAAACCAGAATATCTTAGAGATACACCGGCCCCTGTCTCGCCATAGTTTAACTGTATGATATTGTCTTTAACATTTAAGTTTTCTGCTTCTACCGTTAATGTATCACCTTCAACGATTAAGTTGGCAGTTACAATAACTTGTCCGCCGGAAGTAGGAGGTCCAACATCAAGTTTGATGATGCCACCTTCTTTGGTTTTGACGTTATAGTCACCGTTGGTTTGTAGAAACTCAGACATTATTCAATTACCTATTAACTAATTGGTGTTAAAACAATGTAGTCTGCAGATGAGTCGTTTTCTAGATACCAAGTATACTTGTTTCCAGAAAAGTCAGTTGCAACACGTTTTGTAATTTTAGCAATTGCAACTAGATCTGCATCAAGGTTACCTGTTGTAGAACCTTGCAACAACATTTCGCCTTCTGCGTTTGGTGTAGAACTTTGCAATGTGCAAATACGATATGTTGAAGTTGTACCAATTTCACCTCTACGTGTTACTGTGAAACTGTCCGATCCTCTTTGTTTAATGATAACACCATCAGTTTGATTTGAACTGCGATAAAACTGAACAGTGATTCCTGTGTTTGATGCAGGTGTTCCGATTACGTCTACACCGTTTACATCTTTTCTAAGTGGTCTTCCCATTTGTTTTCTCCTATATTTAGAAGTCCGATGCGGGTTCTAGCCGCTACGAGGTTGGTTCCCCATAAGTCCACCACCTTGGTGGCACACTATCTGACACAAGTATTTATCCTTTCGAAAGCAAAGCCATAAGTTCTATCTTGCTTATAGTAGTTAATATGCGATTAATATGATCCAGTTCTTCTTGTGCTTTTTCTAAACAGGATCGTTTTTTTGATTGTTTGTATCTAATCAAATGTTCCATGTGCTGTTTCATGTGTTCTTCAAGACTAGTTTCAAATGATTTGACATCGTGTTTGAACATAGGAAATCTTCGTTTCCATCTTTCTAATTGATCACGCAACTTAGAAAAGTCCTCGTATGTTTCAATCTCTTCCATAACTGTATTTAACAGTCATAAAAAAAGGGCGGTATAAAACCGCCCTTTTCTATACTCGAAAGTATTGTTATTGCTTACGCAAAACGTAGGTTCGCTGATGTAACAGCAACTTTACCCAAGTAGTCTGCCGCATTACCAAGAGATGATGCAGTGTTTGTTAACTCTACATAACCATATCTTGTCATGAACGAAACTACTGGTTCAAATGTTGCTGGATCAAGAACCACACCGCTTGACATTAATGGAATGTATGGGCAGTAGAACGCTGCTGCGTCTGATTCTGATGAACCTTTGTAACCAATGATTACATCGTCTGATGTAGCATAACCGTTAACATAAACTTTCATTGCACTGTTAAGAGTACCTACAAACTTAGTGTTTGTTGGTGCTTCAAAAGTACCTTCAGTTGTGCGAGCAAATGCAGAAGTTGTTGCAGACTGTAATAGTGTTAATACAGTTGGTGAAACAACAGCCCAGTTACCTGCGCCACGACGTGTACGCTGTGCAATCAAGTTAGCAACACGGTTGATTTGAACTGCTAATGCAGCATGTTCATCACCAACGAATGTAGCAGTACCTGACACTGCGCCTTGGTCGTATGTTAAAGCGGCTGTACCAGCCAATGTGCTTAAAGAACCAATTACTTCTTGATCGATCTCAGCAGTAATCTCTTGTGCAAGAGCTGCCATGATCTCAGCCTCGATGTCAATGCCCTGTTGAGCTTGTGCATCTTGAGCTGCTTCAAAAGTCCAACGAGCTGACAATTTACGTGTCTTCGCTTCGACTGTTTGTTTCAAGATTTGAATTGATAATCTGTTTCCAGCAGTACCTTCAAGTGCAGCAGTTGAACCAGGCTTAGTACCAGTAGCGGTATCATTTCCTGAATAACCTTCTGCGATCTTGAATGGTGATAATGCTTCTTCACCTGCTGTTACTGTAGTACCAGCACTTGGTGCAAAAGCGTCAGCATAACGCACACGTAAAGTGTGAATTTGGCCAACTGGTCCAGTCATTGGTTGAACACCAACAAGTTCGTTTGCGATAACTGTTGGCATTACACGTCTGATTACTGGAAGAATGACGCGGTTTAGTGTTGCGACGTTGCCGGCAGATGTGGCGCCTGCTGTAGCACTCTCTGACAAATACTTACGGGTATTTTCCAGAGTCGTTGCCATAACAGTACGCTTGTTACCTTGAAGACCTTCTAAAAGGGCGTCTTTGGTTTCTGACCAGCGTGACTCTAATAGTTGTGACATTTGTTGTTCTCCTTAAACTTTTAGTCCCGCAAGCCTGCGGATGTCAAATATCTCAGCGGTTTTTTGCTCCGAACCACCGATTTGTGCTGCCTGTTTATCGCCTGTTATTTCTTTGCCTTCAGTCAACGCTACCTTGTCCTTCTTAGGCACATTTCCTTCCATCACGGCTGGAATGTATTTGTCAAAGGCTGCGTGTAATTTATTTGTTTGAACTGATTCTAAGAGTTCGCTCATTACTTCACGCTTTTCTTTAGAAAGAGGTGACATTAATTCTGCCATCACTTCTTTTCTTTCGGAAAGGTCTTTCATGCGCTTGATCTCAGCATCTTTGCTCTCAACTAGTTTCTTAACTTCTTCCGCTTGCGCTTCTGCTTCAGCAACTGCTGCTTCTTTCTGTTTTACAACTTTAAGAAGTTTTGCTGTTTCTGATTTTTCATTAAGATGGCTAGTTGCATATTCACTTGCGAAACTTTCAAAGATTCTGCGTCCAAAGTCATTGCGACGAGCGTCTTCGATGTCTTCTTTTAACTGACTCATTTCAGATTTAATACCTTTCGATACTGTTTCTGAAACAATCTGCGATGCTTTAGCAATGAAGTCTTTTTTCACTGCTTCAAATTTAGCCTTGCTATCTCTAACAAGTTTAACTTTGGTTTCTGCAAGATCTTTTTTGTCAGAGTGGAATTCTGCGATTTCTTTCGCTAATGCATCCACAATAAAAGATTCAAGTTTTGCAACATTATTTGCTACGTTTTTACGATCTTCACGAAGCTCACCAAGTTCCTTTTTGAGGTTGTTAAGAACGAAAGATTCCATTGCTTTGGAATCGTTTTTCATTTTCTTAGCATACTTGGCTCTTGCCTCGATAAGTCCTTGGCGGTCTTCAGCAAATTCAGATAGCTCAGCAGTGATTCTGTCTGAAAGCATCTTTTCTACTGCTTCAACCATCGCGGTCTTATCGTGCTCATACTTCTGTGCAAATTCTTCACGTAATTGTGTAGAAATAGTGTCACGGTTTTCTTGAACGGCAGTTTCCCAAGCGGATTCAATCTCCGACTTAGTTTCTTCGGAAATCACGTTATTTTCAAATAACTGTTTTACGAAATCTAACATTTGTGATTCTCCTACGATTGTTTAAGACCTTGAATGATTTTCTTCAAGCTCTCTGCTATATAACGTTGTGCCTGTGAGTCGCCTTTAACTTCTTGTGCTACCTTAAATGCCTGATAACCACCGTTACTGTTCATAAGGTGTTCATAAACTGGTGTTGGATAGGCGCCTGGAGCACTTGGTTGTGCAACCACATCCACAGTAATAATCTCAAATCCATTGACATTACCACTTGGATCTACTTCGCCTGATCCGCGGCTTGAAACGCCTAGTTTTACTCCCGACTCCAACATGGTCGTAACTAATTGACCCATTGGAGTTGGAAGCATCTTAAGTTTTCCGTAGCCGTTTGGACCGTCCATCCACATCTTTGTGATCATGTGGCTAACACGGTCGAGGTTAATACGTAAATCTTGAGGATGATCAACTTCACCAAGCACTGAATATCCCCCAGAAATCTGTTCGTTGAGCGTCTTGACAGCCCTATCAATTTCCTTAGAAGAATAAATGCGTTGGTTAGCATTACGAATGTCACCCTGAATACAGATGCCACTCAAGTGTAATGTTTTACCTTCGCCTTCATCACGCTCAAGGACGATTTTAGCCTGATCGAAACTCAGATGTTCTGCTAGTGATGTTTTCAACCTTTATACCCTCTGTTATCTACGACCACGGAAAATTGATTGTTTGTTGTCTGCTGTTTCTTTAGCACCCGCTTTTTCAGCACCGTGTCCGCCTTTTACTGCTGACATATCTGCTGCTTTCTTAGCGCCTGGAACATTAACGTTACCTGCATTGTCTTCTTTTGCGTTGATGTCTGCTAGTCCGCCGTTGTTCTTTTCGTTGCCTTCACCGCCTTTTGCGATGTTAGCACTTGTGCCGCCCATATCATTCTTCATGTTGTCAACAACTGACTTTTTGTTGTCTGCAGATTCTGCGCCGCCTTTTTTCTCAGCACCGTGTCCACCTGCTACTTTTTCAACATACTCGCGCATAGTTGCTAATTCAGCGTCGCCTTCTGGGTCTGCAGATGCTTCTGGAGCAAAAGTTTCTTCTTCTTTTTCTGCGTCCATATCCATCTCATCGCCTTCTTCGCCACCTTTAATCTCGTCGAATTTTGCTTGTAGTTCATCAACGATAGCATCTAGATCTTGGAATAACTCTTCTGGCTCTTTTTCGCCTTCTGCGTCATCGTCACCTTCGATGTCTGATTCTAGATCGTCTGTAGCGTCTCCGCCCATAGCGTCCATTTCGTCATCTGCTTCTACAGCAACTTCTTCAAATTCTTCGTCAACTTCTTCATCGTCTGAAGACTCATCAACTTCTTCATCATCTGCAGATTCGTCTACTTTGTCTTCTTCTGCGTCATCGTCTTTTGATGCTTCGTCTACTTTGTCTTCTTCGTCTTCGTCATCTTTTTTAGATGCTTCGTCAACTTCCTCATCTTTTACTTCTTCTTCGATAAGGTCTTCGTAAATTTCTCTTGATTTTGTAACCACGTACTCGTGGAATAATTCTTCTGCTTTTGCAGTGTCGTCATTTACCAAATGCTCAAGCATTTGTTCTAATGTTGTTTTGTCTGCCATTTTATTCTCCTTTTATTGATGGTAAGGCTGTTTCGTAATGTATTTACATTTTACTTATAAAATCAGGGTTAAATGGTAGTATTTTGATTCATTTTGTCTTGATATATAGTGCCCTCGAAGGTATTTTCAAAGTCTTGCTGTGAAATATGCTTTAAATTACCGTGCTGAGGACCTAATTTATCAGGTATAAATGCTCCTGATTGCACTACCCTATAGAACTGTGTATGCGGAAATTCCTTAATTACACGTTCTGTTTGGCTTAACCAGTTGCCAAAAAACGTTGCACTATCCGATGATTTCTTATAATTGTGTGTATCTGCATACACATTATTGAACTTTCCATTTAATCCTTGGTAGTCAAATCCGTGTATATAGATCATTTTGTGTCCGTTTGATGCAGCAAACCACAGTGCTGTAGGACCACTAGACCAACCCTTGTGGGGATTAAAAAAATGAATTTTATCCTTGGTTTTTATTCCTTTGTTAGGATTTGTCCAAACTGTTCCTTTTTGATAATATCCAGAATCAATCAATTCGTTAACCATTTTAACATCGACTGCTACTAGATAATGAGGATCAAACTCTCTATATTGTGCGTTGCATCCGTAGACTGTGCCAATATCTAGGAGTTTTTCACAGTTAATCGCCAAGCGACTGTTTCCGTTGCCCAGAACAAACGCTATGTCTTTAAGAGTTGGGGTATTTTTATTCTTCTTGCTCAACTGGAGTTCCGTACATTTGTCTGATGAAGCCAAGTTCGGAATTTTTTTCCGCTTCGTGTGCTTCTGCTTGGAGTCGCAGTTGATTAATTTGTCTTAAGGTGAGTCGGATCTTTCTAGTATCATCATAGTTGACAACAGAGGAATCCTTGCCGTTGTCGTATCTACGATCTACAGCAAAGTCGTTTATGTCGTCATTGAAATATAAAAATTCTCTAAGAAGCATACTGTATTTATTACTGTGCAGGAGTTTCTGCCCCAGTGTCTCCCCCTGGTTGTTCAGCCGCTGCTGCGGCATCTGGCGATGCTTCTGCATCTTGCGTAGCGGCATCTGCTGCGATTCCACCAGGAGTAATTCCTGCTGTTCTCAATTCGCCCGCAGCATCAGTTGTTGCAGGCATTAAGTTACCTTCGTTTTCTTCTCTCCACAGTTTTTCGTTTTCCTTGATTTCCTCTTCAGTTAAACCAAGATAACGTTTAAGTGCAAAACGCTTGGATAGGTGTGGTACCTGTTGTAGTGTTCCAAAGATGTTTGCTCTTGTTGTATCAAGTTCTGCCTGTCTGTATGCGGCAAAGTTTTGTGGTGGATTGAATTTTAGTTCAAATAGGCTAGAGTCAATGTTGTATCCATTGCTGAGCAACCATAACTTAAATTCCTTGTCAAAGGATTCCACTATATTGCTCTGTAGTCTTTCGCAGTATTTGTTGAATCTTAATTCCTGAATGTATGCAGTTCCTACTTTACCGTCGGATACTGTGTTTGCCTGTTCATCAATTGATGTTGGCAAATAAGACGCCGGAATTCTAAGTGCTCGGAATAATTTATTAGTAAAGTATTTTAAATCTGTAATTTCGCCTAGGTTAGTTCCACCCGGTAATGTTTCAACCTTAGATCCTCTACCCTCTGCTGTTTGCGGAAAGAAGTAATCCTCGTTTGTTGATAATGGATTGTATGAAGCATCAATTACTGAAGTTCCGCCGCCTGTTGAACTTGGAATACGTCTCTGTTGAATTTCGTTCTTAACTTTTTCAACAAAGGTCATAGCCATGTGAGCAGGCATATTACCCACGTCAACATAAAAAATTCTTCTTTCAGGAGCTCTTTGAATTCTGTAAATGATGATTGCATCTTCAAGCAACTCCTTCTGTTTATAAACCTTGAATACTGATTCTAGTAGTGAATTACCAAAAGGATAATTGTTATCCAATCCTTCGCTTAGTGAAATGTGCATCACGTGTTCGGCATCAACAGTAATTTCATTCTGTGCATTCTGGAATCTAGTTCCTGGTGTCTGTGCAACATTTCCAACCATGCCTCGGCCAAAGCCGCCACCGCTTGTATATGATGAAGTACCACTAGGTGAAGTGTGTGTAGTTCCGTGCGGTGTTGTTGCTACTAGGTTCTTAAAGTTAAAATTAATGTCCTTTATAACATACTGCTCGGGAATCTTTCCTTCAGATTCGTTAACAATAATTTTGGAGACTTTTGCTTGATCCACATAAAGCAATTTCTTAGTTTCTGGATCACGGATGAAAAAACAATCGCCATATTTGAATGTGTTCCTTACAACTCTAAAAATTCTATTTTCAAATTGCTGAGTCTTGCTCCACTTTTGCAGTGCATCCTTGAGCATTTTGGTTTCAACACCTGTTGGTGACTGCCTAAAGAAACAATGGAATGGTGTTGCATTTTCCTTGTCCTTGCCTGTGCAAAACTCTGCTAGGATGTCAAGTGCAGCATTGACTTCTGAATCCATGTCCATTGTGTCATACTGCATGTATCTTTCAATTCGGTTTGGAGCACCTGCATAAACGTCTGGCAGATAGGATGAATAATTTGATCGTGCGGGACCAGGGCGGCCTCCTCCACTAATTGGACTGTACGATCCGCTTTGGTTATCAGTGTTAACTGGTGTAAAGTATTTTTTCCAACTCATCTCTTATCCTATATATTATACACTAAACGCATCATTTGTCAACCCCGACGTAACACCAATGTGTCTCTGTGCCAATGCATTGCTCATTCTTGTTAATCCAACTAATTCTTGTATGCTACTATTTAACTCCGTCATCAGTTCTGTTGACGACTTTGTGGATTCCATAGGCGATAATGCAGCAGTTTGCATTTCGGATTCTGTCATTGGTACTCCGGCCGTTGCTGCTGCCTTTTCTTCTGCCGTTAGCATATTTTGGACGTTACCAATAAAGGACTGCATGGTTCCTCGCACACCGCCCACGACAACTTCTGCCATCTGTGCTGGTGTGAGCACTGCTTCCATTCCGTGCAGTGTTGCAGGAGTTCCCTCTCCAAAGTTTCCAAACAGTTTACCCAAAGCACCCAATGTACCACCACTAAACTGCGCTCCTGGCAATTGCGGTGCAATATCACGGTCAGTATCGGCATTTTTTGCTGCTTCTAGTTCTTTTTCTTTGAGCTCCGCAATCTTCTTTTCCATCTCGAGGATTCTCATTCTGGATTTTTGCTGTCCAAAATCTTCTCTACCAAATCCACCGTCCATCATTCCGTATTCGTTTTCGCCGGCCAAACTTCTCTCGAGCCTTGCCTTTTCCTTGGCAATCTCCGCTTCCATTTCGTCCATGGTGTTGATGCCAGCGCCGGTTATGCTAATTAATTTTTCTGCAACGCCCTTACCATCAACCAACCCAAGTGTAAGGCTGTCCACGATTCCACCAATAGTTGATGATGCCCTTTCTCCTGCGGTTGCTGCTTCACCTTCTTTTAATCCTAGATATTCTTCAGCATTGAATCCTGCCGATGCTCCCTGTAGTAGTGCATCTCCAATCATGTATGCAGTTCCTAGAACCGGAACCGCTTTTAGGGCAGTCTTTCCTACACCTTTCATTACAGCACCAGTGGTTCGTGCTGCACTGCTTGCTGCGGAACCTGCAGTTCTTGTTGCCGTTCCTGCTGCGGAACTTGCAGTTCTTGTTGCCGTTCCTGCTGCGCCCGTAGGAGGCTTCTTGCCTCTGAATAATTTACCTACCTTGCCTACTGCTCCGGCACCCTGTGCCAATGCAGCAAGTCCTGCCGCTGCCGCAAGTGCCATTAGGGCAATTTCCGCTCCTATGGCCGCTGCTGCGACCTTTTTAAAATTATCTCCACGTGTTGCAGTTCCAAGTACAGTTTCGGAAAATGCCTGTGCTGCCTTGGATGCAGGCTCAAACATATTTCTGAAACCAGTAATGGCTTCAGCACCAACAGCGTTCATAGTTTGAACCATTTCGCCGGCTGCGGTGTTAATTTGTAATCTAAATGATGCTATGGTTGCGGCATCAACCAACGGTTCACCATCTGGTGTTACTTTAATTCCCTTGGCCGCATCTTCGCGGGCCTTTTGCAATTCTGCTTCGGTCTTTTTAATGACTTCTGCAATTGTCTGCTGACGTGCTGCTACATCGTGTGCTGCCACAACGAATGCATTCATTTCCGGACCGCCAAATAAACCTAGCGTTTGTCCAATTGCTGAATTAGCAAATTCCTTGGCTTCCTTGGAATAGATGTCATAGAACCTATCGCTGAATCCTTCCTGCAGATCGCCGGCTTGTATTGCTCTGAAAATTCCCTGTGCTTCGCTACCTGATTCCTTCAGGTATGCCATTGCTCTGATACCTTCCTCGGAAGTTGCGGTACCAGTTGCTAAAATTTCCTTGAGGCCCGTTCTGTGAGCAGCAGGGATGGTCTCCATTAATTTTTCCATCTCCGCTTGTTGCTTCGGATTTAGTTTAGACATCATGATACGATACTGCGCATCCGCCTGTCTAGCATCCGCTTCGGCCTGTAGTGCCTCCTTAGATTGTCCCGTTAACTTGGAAACTGCATCCAAGTTCTTCAAGTATGTTGCTGTTCCTTCTCTCAGTTCGGTATCGGTCATTCCCTGTAGGCGACCGTTCTTCTGCAACATTTTTGAATAATTTAGGAATCCTTCATTCATCTGGGTTGAAGTATAACCCAGTCTTGATAAATCTTCAAAGATCGGAGTATCTTTTAATTCTTTTCCGAATCTTGCTAATCTCTTGGCACCTTCTGCTGTGGTTCCGCCCAACAGCATCAATGCTTCGCTGTTCTTGCCTACTAGCCCTACGAAGTCGTCTAGGCTGATCCCCATCTTGGTTGCTGCTGAAACCGCACCATTAACGTTACCAGCAAAGTTAACACCAGCCTGTGAAGCCTTTGCGAACGCATCGTATGACTTGTCCAGTGCCTTCATCTGAGCACCGTACGCGGCTTCGAATGCCTCCGCAGACATTGTTAGGCCCTTGATTGCACCTCCTGCTGATGCCATGGCAGACACTGCACTGGATAGGCTTCCGTCCATGGACATGAACGCAGTGGATACTTTATTGGCTGATTTGAGTAGTCCTAGACCTGCTCCAGCAACTTTCTCAATGACGTTTCTGGCAAAATTTATGAAATTTGTGCTTCGTTTTTGGGCTGCTGTATTATCATCTACGGCATCAGTGTTTTCTTGCTGTGCTTTGTATGATCTTAGATTGGATTCTGTAAATTTCTTGCCTGATGCTGCTGCATCTTTGGTCTTTTTAGCCAAACCTTCAATGGCTGTGTTTAGATCCCCGCCGCTTTTAAAGCCCTGCGCTGCATTGGCAGCAATGACCTTTTGCATTGCCAAAATCTGCTTGAGCGTGGCTTCGGTCGCAGCATTATTAAGAATAATGTCTTCTTGTCCTAATTGTCCTGTTACGTCAGCCATTTATTATAATTCCCAGAAATATACGCATATAAATACAACATAGCAATTGCTTATTAATATATTATTTATCGGAGATAAAAATGGACGAAAATATCGAGTTACCAAAAGTAGACGTATCCGGACCAACTCCTGTTCAAGAAAAGAAACAGAGTCCGCTTACTGCCTACTACAGACAACCTAAAATTTACATGAAGTTACCTAGTAAAGGTGATTTCTACCCAGATGAAGCATTGGACAAGAGCGAGGATGGTCAGTATCCTGTCTTTTCAATGACAGCAAAAGACGAACTGATTCTTAAAACTCCTGACGCCCTGTTAAGCGGTGCTTCAACAGTATCAGTGATCGAGAGCTGCATTCCTGCAATCAAGGATGGATGGAAGATGCCTTCCATTGATGTTGATGCTGCGTTGGTTGCCATTAGAATTGCAACCTACGGCGAAAAGATGGACATTGATTCCAATTGTCCGAAGTGTAGCGAAGAACTGAGGCACGAGTACGATCTAACAGACTTTTTAAATCAATTAAACAGTTTCAAATACACAAAGCAAATATCCGTTGGAGACTTGGTATTCAACATTCGTCCGTTTTCATACCGAGAAACCACAAAGAAAGCAATTACTAGAATTGAACAGGAAAAAATTTATGCAATCGTCAATGACGAAAAGATGAGTGATGAAGAAAAGCTCGAAAGATTTGGCACAAGTTTCGTTAAGATTACGGAACTAACTGTTGAGTTGATTGCTGATGCAGTACACAGAATTGATACTCCGAACGGTTCTGAAACTGATCGTGATGCAATTAAAGCATTCATTCTAAACTCAGAGCATAAAATATTTGACACTATCAATACTAAATTGGTAGAGATGAAACAGACACTTGATTTAAAAGTAACTGGAGCAAAATGTGACAAGTGTGAACACACATTTGACATTGCGATAGGGATGGATCAAGCGGATTTTTTCGCCGCAAGATCTTAACCCTTCCTTTGCCGGAGATCTTGCAGGAAGTCAAGAAATTAGACAAAGAGGCAAGGAGCATAAAGAAAGACATTCTCAAAATGTGTTGGTACATGAGAGGTCTTTCTTACACCGAAGGTATGAACCTAGGTCACGAGGAACGTGAAATCGTAAGTGAAATAATAAAAGAAAATCTAGAAACTACCAAAAAAAGCGGACTGCCTTTTTTCTAGGCGGCCAATAACTTCTTAGCGTCCTCAACAGCATCAGGACCCAATTTTTTAAGTTCAGCAGCAAGTTTATTAATATCAACCGGAGCCGCAGTTGTTCCTGTTGCTGCCGTATCCTGTCCTTGTCCTGCGCCTCTATTATCAGGTGCTGGTGTTTCTCCGCTTGTAGCGTCTGGTGCTACTGATTTTCCAGTTTGTGGATCAACTGTAGCGTTATCGTCCTGACCACCACTCGTTGACGCTGTATTCGTGTCTGTGGCGCCATCTGTAGGTGCTCCTACTGGATTGCCTGTCTTGTCAAGATTGTCTTCGGGTGAAGCATCGGGTGATCCTGCTTTTGGTTTGGCAATTGGTTTGCCAGTTTTATCCATAAGCCCCGCTTTTGGAAAATTATAAGTTTTGTTCTTTTCGTCCTTGATTGACAGGTGGGTTTCACGACCATCTTCGGACGGGCCAACAATTGTTCCTTTCATTTGTTGACCTTTACTTGTCTTGAATGTGACTTCGGTTCCCTTTTCAATGCCCTGCTTTTTCAATTCCTTGGCTGCTGTAAATTCTTTTTCTACCTGTTTTTCTTCCTGTGGAGAAAGACCTCTTCCAAGTCTTAGGGCTCTCTGTTCCTTTGCTTTTCCTAGATCATCATCCGTTGCTGATGCTGTTGCTGTAGCACCTGCATCGTCTGTTGCTGCTGGCTCATCGCCGCCTGCATTAGCATCTGCGGCTCCGGTAGTTGAAGTGTCAGAACCTGCATCGCCTGCTGTTGAATCGGTAGGTGCATCTGCGTTTGTATCTGCATCCGCTGCGCCTGCGTCTTTATCAGCATCCGGTGCATCCGTTGCTGCTGGTGGCTTGATCTGCATTGAGTCATAGGTACCCTTGATAACATCGTCGGATACTCCCATGCCCTTTATGACATTGTATATCTCATCTGAATCCGTTGGCGAACCCGCTTTCTTCCAGGCAGTGTTTAATTTTTCAGCAGTAACCTTTGTGGTAACCTGTTTGGCTGCGCCCTTGATGGCACCGCCAATTGCCTTGGCACCTTTCTTGAGTGCATCAAGCGGTCCTTCGTTGATTGTTTGTCTGTTGTAGTGTGAAAGTGCATCAAACACGCTTTCAAACATTATTTTGTTTTCCAGCATGTGTGTGTTTACTTTTTCTAATCTGTTAAACAGTAGATAAATTTGGCCTTCTGAAAGTTTCTTGCCCTTGATAATTCTGCTTTCATTTCCCTTGACAATGTTTGGATTTTCTTCTTCCTCACCTGCTTCGCCTTCCAGTTCTGCTTTTTGTTCAGGACTAATTGGTTTAGCCTTGTGCATTTCCTTGGCATCGCTATCAACAGTTTGTACAGCACCCTGTGCCGCTGCTCCTGCTGCTCCGCCAATACCTTGTATTGTTTCAATTGCTTCGTCTGCATTGTCAAGCACTGCAATAACTGCATCCAACTGATCACCTGTCAATGCATCTCTAGGAATGTCTGCTATGGTTCTTGCAAGTGCGGTTAGGTCTGCGTTTGCCTGTTGTGTTGTTGAGAGCCAACCGTGTAATTCGCCTGCCGCTTTGTAATACTCCGGACTAAATGCTTTTGCGTTTGACGCCGCTGATGCTAACTGTTTGTATGTTGCAACCTGATCAGCAGTCATTGTCAAATCGTAGTTGTAATAAAATGCATTGATGTTGCCTGATATTTCTAAATTCTGTGCTCCGTCCAACACACCTGTGCCCAATCCTGAATCTGCAACTGCCTTGTCCACTGCGGCCGTAAAGTTTGCCTTTTCAAAACCATCCATCATGGCATCTGCTTCTGCTTCACTACCAATTGCAATGTTGTCAATGATGTTATCAGTTATGCCCTTGATTGCCGCACCAGCAAGAGCACCATAGGCTGCTGTCTTGATTGACTTGCCTACTGCCGTTGAAAGTTTTTGTCCCTGTAATAAGTCCTTGGTTGCTCGTGCAAGGAAACCTGCAATGGCACCACCAAGTGGTCCACCAGCAACTGCTGCCGCTGCCGTTAGGATACCTACCGCAACTGAAGCCTTTCCTGGGTTTGCTTTTGCCCAATCCGAAACTGCCTTGACCGCATTGACTACCTTGCTGTCCTTTGAACCAATCTTTTGTTTTAGTTCCTCAAACTTAGCGTCTGCATTTTTTACTGGACCGGCCTTTTGTACCAATCCACCGAGCTTGTTAATTTGTGTATCAATCCACTTGACTGCCTCTACTGGAAGTTTTGCAACGTCAACGGCCTTGCCTGCCAACGTTCTGTTTCCACCTGCTGCATTTGAGCCCTGCTCAACGCTCGTGAATAACTGTTTGATCTGTTCAGGTGATAGGTTTGCTTCAAACACATACTGTTCAATTCTCGTAACCCAAGGATGGATTTCCTTCTGTTCAAACAGCGTCCATGCCGGATCGTTCCAGCCTTCAGTAACCAATTGTCTTTTTTGTATCTGTCCTAGTCTCATTATAGCATCTTCATCAGTTGTTGTTTATCTCTTGCTGGAAGTTGTTCCAACTGTTTCTTTAATTCTGGTGGTAGCGTTGATCCAGGTTCAGCAAATTGATCCTTTGCTGCCTGACCCGCTGCCTTAAATGCTCCTCCAATGCCTCCGCCCTGTGCGTCTGCTGGAGCAACACCTGTTCCTGTATCCTTTTGTCCGCCTTCGTCACGTGCAACTGCCTGTCTTACCGCTGCCATGAATATGTTGTCCAATTGTCCTCTTGATAGGGTAACTGCACCATCCTCAAATATAAATTCTGCTTCGCTCCAATCAATGGACGCTGCCTGCATTGTTTTGTTTTGCTGGCTTGGTGGAACTATTTTCTTTCCTTTCTGGCTCTTGATAGCAACGTTATTGGTCGGAGTGGGTTGTGGTTTTTCTTGATCCTGTGATGTAGTTTGTTGTGTGTTAGTGGGTGCATTTGCATCCTTGGCACCTGCTACGGCACCCTTTGCAACATCCGCCACGCCCTTTGCCACTGCTCCAACGCCCTTGGCTATTCCGCCTGCAACCTTGCCTACGCCCTTAGCAGCCGCGCCAGCGGCCGTCCCTACGGCGGCTCCAACTTTTTGACCAGCAGTCATCTTGGTCATTTCCTTTTCGGCATCTCCCGTAGGATAGTTGTTCTTTCTTAGAAAATCTATTACTGTCTGTGGTGTTGGCTTTCCGCCAACCTTGCCCATGAATGTATCAAATTGTTTGATTAACCAGTTGGCTTCCTTGCCAACTTCAAGATTGCCCTTTGCTTGTCTACCAGTAGCACCCGGAACGAATGATTTTGCCTTGTTAGCAAATCGTGATAGCATGCCCTGTGGTGCTTCATCTAATTGTTGTTCGATCAGAATTTCGTTTAAACGCATTGATAAATGTCCATTACTTTATTAATGTAGTATTTATGTTCGAAAGACTGTAAAGAGAGATCTAAAGATCTCTTGCACTTTCGCTGTCGCTCAGTGCATTTTTCTCCTCACGAACTTTTAAGACACTTATTATATAGTGAACAATAACTGCGAAGCAGTTTTAGCATCATCTAGATTGTATGGTCACAATTAGCCCGTCTCCGGGCCAAAGGTGTGTTTTGAACATCATCTGAGTTCGCACAGTCACAATAGCATTAGAACTACAAGATTGTATAATTTACAATATTTTACACAAAATTTTAATATATTTTGTATATTGTACAACCTAGCGCAGGCGGTTATCCGGTACCTACTCATTCCGTCTTAGTATCTTATGTACAACGGCAGTTATACTTGAAATGCTATCTCCAAGTATAACCTGTGGGAATGACCCACTCTTTTAGCCTATTCGTTACTTTATTATTACACAGCAAACCGGTTGTTTTAGGCATATCCGATCGTCGTCCTGTTAAGGATAGTGCTGTTGCCACTCCGCCGTTACCCAGAGAATTCCTTACCGTGCGACATCACCACGGATTTCGGGCACCATACCAGTTGCCGGTGCAGGCTTAATTAACGGTTTATACTGCCTTAGAGTATTGTTTTGAGGTGTTCTTTTAGAATTTTGGAACCGCCCACTCGCACGTTGATTATTCCATTGTAATAATCGTCTGTTTCCAGCACCCTGCGATCAAACTGTTCCTTTGCCTCTAGATAACTTAGTATGCCTTTGCTTGGACAATAGTGAAGAATTTCTCTTGTAAACTTTTCTTCGCCTAGTTTTGCAACGTCTTCCAGAAGATTGTCCGAGGAGCCCCAATAGTCTCTCCAATCGCTTTCAACTGTTGAACGTCTTTTATTTTTTCTGCCTTTTAAAGGTGGTCTAGTTTTTTTGAATTGAGCAAGTTTCTTGCCTATGTATTTTCGCCCGTTTGTGAGATTTGTGATCAAATAGACAAAGCCAATGCATCCCTCCGGAATTTCATCAACAATTTTGTTATTATGTGTCCATTTGTGAGTCGTCATCAGTCTTACTTACTTTCGACGGTCGACCCACCATGCCTTTTCTGGCTTCCTTCCTATCTGATCTCTTATTTTGGATTTCTAATCTGCGTGTGCTTGCGTGCCTTCTTATTTCACTTAGCCAAAATCTTGCCTTTATTCCTGCCTCGTCTGATTCCTTGTATTCAAAACGTTCCTGCCACTTGAAGTAGTTTTGGAACGCTTCTATCATTTGATCATGTGAATCAGTACTCATGCTTTCTCTATGTTAAAGTTTATAACAATTCTATAATCTGCATTTCTAGGATGCATGCCTGCATGTAAAAATTTACCATCAAACATTACAGTCCTGCCCTTTCTTGGTTCTATTCTTTTGCTGATGCTAAGATGTTTTGGGTATTGGCTAGGATCATAATACACTTTATTGTTCCAATCAAAGCCATCCTTGCTTATTTCGTTATCAAAAATAAAAGTATCACCGTCTGCATCATTAACATAGTAAAGCAACACCCAATGGGGAAGTAGATTATCAATGTGTGGAGTATTAAAACAATTTTCTAAATCTGTATAAACTTTAGGTTGTAGATTTGCTTTGACTCTCTGTAAGGTTCCTGTTATTTCAAACGCTTTTTCAAATCGTTTGTTCATCTCGAGAAACAATTCGCTGAACGGAGAATTAATTTTTCCATCAAGTATTGCTCCGTGACAGAGCTGGAAGTGTTCAAATATTGGATTATTTTCCTTAAAATGATTTAAAAGTTCCTGACCTGCTGTGTTTTCGTGTCCTTCGCCGAGATGCCAAGGAAAATCCCCAGTTAGATATTTTTCTATATCGTTTTTTTCAGCATCGGTAAAGATATCATCACGAACTATTATGGTCATTGTACTATTTCAACATCATTTGAATATGAAGTAAATCCATTCTCCTTAATAACTTTCAGCACGTGATTAACACGACCTGCTAGATCGTCTCTGTGCGAAATTAGGAACACGTTCTTATTTCTTTCACGTGTCATCTTCTTAAGAATACCAATGGAACTTTCAACACCAGCACTGTCCATACCACTATCCACTAACTCGTCAATAAACAATAAGTTGATTGCATGATACAGGCTTTCCCAAACGTCACGGAACGCCCAACTTAAACTTAAAATGAGCCTATTTCGTTCTCCTCTACTGAGGTTATCAAAGTCTAAGTCCTGTCCTAGTTGTGTAATTGTGACCGTTAAATCGTTCTGAAATTCAACAATGTGCGGTAATCCTACCTTAGCAAGATAATAAGTCAAACGCTGATTCAAGTATGCTAGGTTCTGTTCAATGATCTTCTTACGCACAAAAGAATCCTTGTTTGTAAGCAGTTTGTATAGGAAGTCCATGTGTTCCTTGACCTTGGTTAGATCATTTAGCGTGTCAAAACTAACTTCCTGTATTGCAGTTTCCTGCAGATCCTTAATCTGTTCAAGATATGGATTCTCCTCAGCAGACTTCTTAACCAATTCTTTTTGTAAACTCTCAACGGTGTTACGGTGATTGTATGCTTCTTCCACACTATCATACTGCGTTACCGGACAGTTTTCCAATTCTCCGATGTCACTTACAACTTTTGAGTGTTCTTGGTATTGTGTATCATTAGTTAACAGTTGTAATGCTGCTTCCTGCAACATTTCTTCCTTCTGTTTTCTAATTTCTACCTGCTTGTTGTCATGAATTTCCTGTCCGCAAGCATAACATTCGTGCTTGTCAATGGATTCTAATTCTTTTTTAAGTTTAGAAATTAGTTTTTCCTGCTTCTCGTTGTCAGCAGTAATGCTCGCCATCCAACGCTGTGCTTCTTCTAACTTTCTTTTCTTGTCGTTGAAGTTTTCCCAGCACTTGTGTGCTTCAATCTCTGCTTCAATGTTAATCTTTTCTAGGACAGCAATGCTCTGTTCCAATTCTGCAACGGACTGTTGTTTGCTATCTTCCCACATTCGCTGTTTGCGCTCAAGGCTTTCAATATTCTGTTGTATTCTTTCGTTCGAAGCCTTGACAGTTTCTATTCTTGTGTTTTCAGTCGTGATGGCATCTCTGTTAAGGCGCATTTTTTCTTTCAATGCTTCTGCCTTTTCGGAAAGCAGAGTGATACCCAACAGTTGTTCAATAATCATTCGCTGATCATTGCCCTTCATTGATAGGAAAGGTTCAGTGTAGGTGTTTAGCGCAAGAATGTGCTTGAACATATCATGGCTCATTCCAAATAAATCTTCGATGGCCTTTTGTGTTTCTCTGCTGTCACCCTGTGCTTCATCTTGATCAGTTGGTTCCTGCTCAGTTCCGTTGACAGTAAACTTTAATATGTTGGGTTTTCTGCCCCTGTGTATGCTGTATTCAATACCGTCCTTTTCAAATTCTATGGTAACAAGCATGCCCTTGCCATTAATTTTATTGATAAGGTTATCACGCTTGATGTTTGTTAGTGCGTTGCCGTAGATTGCATAACTCAGTGCGTTGACAATAGTTGTCTTACCAGTGCCGTTTCTGGAACCACTATCGTCACCGCCTAAGTCAAGGTTTTCACCCAAGACAAGAGTTAGTTCACCCTTGTCAAAATCAATTGCCTGGGTTTGATTGCCCACGCTCATGAAATTTTTAACTGTTATATTTTTAATCTTGATCATAGGTCGCGATAAATCTCCGTTAGCATACGCTTGTCATACGTTTCGCTGTCTAATTGTTCTATTTGATTCATTACAATAGTATCAACACTTTCAAACGAAAGATCAATAGGATCAATGTTTGATTCCACATCCACCTTTTCTGGAATCAGCATGAGTTCACGCAGATTAAACTGCGGAATGAATTGTTCCTTGATAAAGTTTGCTTCTTCAAATGTAATCTGCACGTCGATGGTTACACGAGCATGCATCTTTTCTCTTAGATGTTCTTCTGGCTTTTCTAAAAGTTGTGAAAGTTTAAATGTCCTATAGACAGGTTGCCCTGGCCAAGTCTTGTATTCAGGAGTTCCACCCCACTCGAGTGTCATCATACCACGCTCGTCGTCCCACGCATCTGCATAGTTGTGTGGAAATGCGTTACCAATGTATGTTACGTTGCCCTTGGTTTGTCTTTTATGGAAGTGTCCTGAGAATACATACTCCTGATTCACAAAGTGATCCGGTTGTAGTTCACCATGATCCGGCATTTCTACCATAGCGTTCATCTTAAAGTATGGAAGTTCAAAGTGTCCAAACACGTATCTTGATTTGATATCCTTCACGGTCTTCCATTCTTCTCCAACCAACCACGGAAGCAGTGTTACGTCATCTTCTGTGAATATTTTAGTGATGGGTACGATGTTAGGAAACAGTCGCATGAATTCAATGGAATTAATTTCACGCTTGTCCTTGTAGAACAAGTCATGATTACCAACCATGAAATACGTTTTTTCAAATGTTTCGTTGAGTCTTTCTAAATTGGAAACAGTATAGTTCATCGTGCTGACGTCAGTGGTCGCACGGTTATGGTGCCAGTCTCCTAAAAAGATACAGGTCTCAGCACCAGCGGCTTTTGCTTCTTCGCAAAACCATTTAACAAAATCTTCACAATCTATGTTGTGTGTCCTGCTGCCACTCTTCATTCCAAAGTGAATGTCTGTAAAGCAGGCTGCTTTCTTAAATAACGGCATTTTTACTCCTTATGTTATTGTAACTAACTTTAGGTGTTTTGTCAAGTCTATTATTCTTCGGATTTTTTATCAGTAGTCCTGGGTGCTTCCATTCCATTATTCCGACCCGATTCCTGTCTAGACCAACTAGGATTCATGCCGTTCATTTCGAGAATATCGTCTCTAATGTTTTGATTGCGTTTTTCAATGTTAATAATACGCACAAACGAGTTAGTGACTGCTGCTGTGTAGTAAGCAAACGGGTTGTTGCTTTTAGACTCATCAAACTGTAAACCAATTTGAGCAAGTTGTAGTATTGCTTGTCCTTTCATTTCGTCATTGTAAGTGTATCCTCTCACGTTACCACGGGTAGCATAGCGATCGCACAGTTTCATAAACATTCTAGCAAGGTCATTAGTCATCTGCCCTTTTTTGAGAGCAAACTGTCCATTTTCCATTCCGCCGTCCCAATGGCTCTTGCCAACGCACACTAGGTTGTCCTTGGCATCAAATTTCCAATGTTGGAATGGGGGAAAGTTAACCTTAACGTGCCTATCTGCTGTGCTTTTTTTGGTTTTCTTTCTTGTACTGTCCTCTGGAATGTGTTCAAATGTCATTATGCGGAAAATTAAATCCGTTTTTTCCATTTTTCGATAATCAATTTCAAACTGTTTTGCTGGAATCTTTTTACCTGCTGCCTCTACGGCTGCTTCGTGATTTTGTTTAGCCAATCTAGCAGCACGATTCCTTTTTGCTTCTGCTATGGTTCTTATGTTAATTTTTTCTAGGTTTGGCAGAATAATGTCATATTGATGGTATTCTTCGTCTACGAATGAGCAAAATGTGTTTTTACTGCGGTGTATCTCTGCCAATAGGTCTTTGTTTGTAAGATATTTAATTTTTTGCATGTTTTAGATAGTTCTCCTAATATTTATTATAATAGCACATAATGAAAGAAATAAATAGAGTAAAGATAAGGAAATATTACCAAAATGGCAGGATTAAACATAAACCCATTACCGTTCCTAGTACAGAAGGTTGATCAGGGGATTCAACAGGCAATAGCAGCCTATGATGAAGCAAAACCTAAGATTGGAGCAGCACTGGAAAAAGAAAATTTAGATGCAAAGATTGCACAATTGGCAGGAGAGTTAGGAAGCGGACATAATCAGGCATCAGGCGCAGGAGGAACATTCTTTGATCAAATAAACACAGGAATGGGACAGGTAAAAGACACTGTTAACAGTCCTTTAGGAATCGGATCAGTAAGTTCACTGACTGACGGAGGAACATTTGGAGCCATCGGAGACGCTGCTAGAAATGTCGGCAAGGACATAAGCGGAGTATTAGGAAAGTTTACAGGTGGTGATCTAGCCGGAGGATTCCAGGATTTAGCAAAAGGAATTTCAAAGGGCGCAGGTGCACTTAATGATTTATTAAGCCTAAAGAGAGCAGAAAATTTACCGCAGAACGGAGAATTATTTAAAAATACAGGACAGGGAATTACAGTGCAGCCTCACGATAGTGATGACTGGCGTGTTAGAATTTCATGTGACTGGACTCTGTTTCAAGGCAATCCTTTGTTTGCACCATTGAACGATGAAGGAACCAAGGGGGTTGTATTTCCTATGTTGCCATCGGTTTCATATTCAACCAAGGCAAATTATACTTCCATAGATCCTATACACAACAACTATCCATTCCAGGCCTATAAAAATAGTGAAGTGGACGCAATTAATATAGATGGAACATTTGTTTGCGAAAACGAAAAACAAGCAGCCTATTGGATTAGTTCAGTAGCATTTTTTAGAACCATGACAAAAATGTTTTTTGGTCGAGGTGCCAATGCAGGTGCTCCGCCTCCCGTTTGTCAACTCAGCGGTTATGGTGCTAGTTTCTTTGATAATGTTCCTGTGGTAGTCAAATCATTTAGCGTGGATATGCCCAACGATGTCAACTATATACGTTGTGACAGATTTGGAACAAACACGTGGGTTCCTGTTACAAGCACGATCAATGTTCAAGTACAGCCAGTTTACAATAGAAGAAATCTAAGACAGTTTAGTTTAACAGATTATGCACGAGGAACACTAAAAACTCCGACAGGACAAGGATACTTATAATATGGCAACCTATAGTTCATCATCACCGTACGCTGTCACTGAACAGAATAATCTTTATCTTGAATTACTAAGGATTAGACCAGTACCAGCCGAGTCGGATGATTTTCTTTACACAATTGAAAATCAATACAAGCATAGACCCGACCTGTTGGCATACGACCTGTACGGAGATCCTAAACTATGGTGGGTGTTCATACAAAGAAACATGGAATCAATAAAGGATCCAATTTACGATTTTGAACCAGGAAAAAGAATTTACATTCCCAAAGAGTCCAACTTGAGAAAATTCTTAGGAGTCTAGTATGAATGCTGAATTCGTAGAAAGAAGAATACAGAGCAATGGTAACACAACCAATGTTAACATTGATAGATCCCAGCCTTACGTTGACAAGATAGTATTTGGCCAAAAGACTCGTATTTACGGAACACAGGAACAGTTAGATAGATATCAAAACAAAAAGCCAGACGGAACTATACAACAGTATGTTGCAGCAGACACGGCCGTCACAAAGGCGTTTGCCTTTATAACACAGAAAAAAGAAGGCGCCACAACAAAGGTAGATGCAGAACCTGGCACACAAGAATACAAAAAAGAAACGGTAAACACAACTTCCGAGGAAACATTACCTGCAAACGGAGGATACAATCTAAAGAATGTTGTTTCGAATCCCCTTTCAGGATTTGCTACTTACAATTCTCTTTGGACAATGGCGGTACTAACTCCTAAACAGTTTAATAATCCAAGCCTTTACAGACTGGCAACCGGATTAAGTTTTGCCGCACAGAGCTATGATGTTAAAACAAAATTTGTTGATGATGATGGAGGATTTGAGGGAACAAAAACAACCAGTCTATCATCAGGGATTATATTTTCTTCCGGGGGTAGAGATTTCGAGAAGGACGGAAAGTCTTCTAGGGTAGCAACCGAATATGGCACTCCAGAATATTTTGTAGACAACTTTGAGATGACAGCAGTGATTGCTGCAAATCCAAAGACAGGAAATCAGAACGCAGTTAGTTTTACGTTTACCGTTAGAGAACCATTCAGCATGGGTTTGTTCCTGCAAAGCATGCAAGTAGCAGCGATCAAGGCAGGATATGTAAACTATCTAGATTCTCCCTTCCTCTTAAAACTTGATGTGATTGGTTTTGATGAAGACGGCACGATAAAGAAATCTATCAAGCCTAAGTATTTTATTTTAAAACTTAAAAAGGTTACTTTTAATGTCGATGAGTCGGGTAGTAACTATAATGTTGAAGCCTATCCATATAATCATCAGGGGTTTGCAGATACTGTGGACACGGCATGGACTGACATTAATATTCAAGGCACCGGAGACTTCAGAGGAGAAGCAGCATTTAATAATGATGCTGATAGAAATACCGTAAAGGATGTATTGGCAACGGGTGCAAAGAGTCTTGTAAAACTCCTAAACGATAACGAACAAAAACTTGTTCAGGAAGGAAAATACAAGATTCCTGATGTTTATGAAATACACTTTCCTGAAGTTGCCAGCAAGCGATACACAGAACAAACAGCAGATGACGTTGCTGATGATGCCGGAGCAACAGCAGATCCAAACGGCAAAGGCAAGCAAACTGTGGGCGGCAGTGATGTACAAACGACAACAAATAAAAATATCGGTAACAATGCTATTGCTAAATCCGGATTTGGGTTTGGTATAGGCAAAGGCGGAAACTTTCCTTTCAAGGATGATAAGGAAGTTGCTGATGAAAAAACTGGCAGAATAAAAAGAGGAGCCATGGAAGTTCACGAAGGAAACAGATCCTTTCACTTCACACAGGCTCAGAAACTAACAGACATTATCACCCAGGTGATCATGAGTTCAACATTTGCAAAACAGGCGACACAGAAATCAACTAAAGCAGACGGAATGATTGATTGGTTTAAGATTGACGTGCAGGTTGAATTTCTAGAGTATGATGACTTGATAGGTGATTATGCAAAGAAATTTATCTACAGGGTAGTTCCTTTCAAGGTCCATTCTAGTATCTTTGGTAACCCCAATTCAATTCCGGTGGGAATAACTGAAATAGAAAAAACTATCGTTAAGAGATATGATTACATATATACCGGATTAAACACAGAAGTTTTAAACTTTGAAATTAAAATAGACTACTTGTTTTATACCGGTGGTGCACCTGCGACAGAAGCAAAAACCAAAAACGAACAAGCACCGGATCAAAAGGGTGTTGCTGAAGATCCAGCAAAGAAAACCACAACCGGCGAGGGTAATGAAAAGAAAGCGCAGACTGCGTTTCTTGGCAAATCTAAAATTAAGAAAACCCCAGACCAGTTTACTCTAATGAAGGGCGGTGCAGGATCAACCGACGTTGAACAAAAAGTTGCCGAAGCATTTCAAAATGCATTCATTAATGTAACATCTGCGGATTTGGTCAAGGTAGAATTAGAAATTATGGGAGATACGTATTGGTTAGTTGATAGTGGATTTTCAAATTACTTTGCAAAGGAATCAGAAAAATCTCCATTAATAACTGATGATGGAACGGCAAACTACGAAGGACAGGATGTATACATTTTTATAACATTTAGAACTCCTGCTGACGTTAATCAAAGAACTGGTAATTTTGAATTTAATAAAGACAAGGTTAGTCCGTTCACAGGAATCTATAGAGTTGTTAAGTGTGTAAGCAAATTTGCAGACGGACAATTTAGACAGACACTAACCTGCGTTAGATTACAAGCACAGCCTAGCGACTTTGATAGCAAACTTAAAACAGACAAAACGACTAACAAAACTGTGGAAGTCGGCGGAGAAACTAAACCACCAACTAATACTTCAGAGGCAACAAACTATGATTTTGAGGATGATTTTTATATCTAAGGATAATAATTAATGGCAATACAAAGAAGAGCACCGGCAAGAGAAGCCTACAGCAAGGGGCTGGGTGCTGGTGTACACATGGCCAGAGTAGTAAGCGTTATGGATCCTACCTTTAATGGTAGGCTGAGAGTAACACTGCTCAAGGATCAGGGTAACGATATGGGAGATGATAATCAAACCTATATCCTAAACTATGCTTCTCCTTTCTTTGGTTACACTCCTTTTGAGGCAATGGGCAAGAATAACAATGATTTTAACGACACGCAAAAATCCTACGGAATGTGGTTTGTTCCACCTGATGTCGGAGTCACGGTCTTGTGTGCATTCGTTGATGGCGATCCATCGGAAGGATACTGGTTTGCTTGTTTACCTCCTTCTTTTGCCAATCATATGGTTCCTGCTATTGCCGGAACTGAGCAAGTAGATTTAACGGCCGCAGATGCAGACAAGTACGATACTGATAGAGCATTGCCAACTGGAGAAATTAATAAAAGGAAAAATGCGGACGAACCCGAAAAAAATCCTGAAAAAATAAAAAAGCCCGTGCATCCTATTGCGGATAGATTTTTAGAACAAGGAACTCTAGAAGACGATGTGCGAGGAACAGTAACATCCACCGGCCGCCGCCAAACGCCTAATTCAGTTTTTGGAATTTCAACTCCTGGTCCCCTTGATTGGAGAGACGGATCCAAGAGAATGAATACAGGACCGTCACAAAATCAATCCTTAACAGGAGTTGCAGTTAGTAGGCTAGGCGGAACACAGTTTGTGATTGATGACGGCGATGATCGCTATGTGAGAAATACAGACGCAGGTACAGGACCTGTAAAATATATTGACGTCATTAACGGAGAGGATGCAGTCACCGGAGAAAAGACCAATTCCAAAGGACGTCCAGACATTCCGTATAATGAATACACAAGAATTAGAACCAGAACCGGTCACCAACTATTGCTGCACAATTCAGAAGATTTAATTTACATTGGGAATAGTAAAGGCACTGCTTGGGTTGAACTAACCTCCAATGGTAAGATAGATATCTATGCTGCAGATAGTATTAGTATTCATACAGAAAATGATTTGAATATCAAGGCGGACAGAGACGTTAACATTGAAGCCGGTCGAAATATCAATATGAAGGCAACGGCAGAATATGTTTCTCCGGATACACTTCATAGAAGAGATGATGACGGTAATCCTATTCCTAAGATACAGGATGGTGCAACATTTGAAGCGGGTAGAATACAAATCGAAAGTGCATTTAACACAAACATATTGATAGGCGCTAATGGTAGAATAGAAACTAGAAATTATGAAAATGCCGAAGGTGTTCCTACTGACGGTGACTTGGATATCAGCATAATTGGTAGCACAAGATTTTCTACAGGTTATGGAGTTGTTGCTCCGCATGATTACGAAGTAAAAGTTTTTGGAGACACGCTAATTAAAACCACTGGCAATTTAGATCTTAACACAGATGGAAATAATGCTTACACTGCTGGCGGAACAACAGACATTCTAAGCGGAGGCAATCATACAGAAACTGCTTCGCAGATACACATGAACGGCCCACAGGCAAGACAGGCAGAAGAAGCAGTTATAGCAAATACCATTACAGATCTGCATCTACATACTAATCTGTTTACAAACCCAGACAAGGGTTGGCCTAAACTTAGATATTTAGACGGAAAAATTAAGTCAATAATGAAGAGAGTTCCTATGCACGAACCTTGGGCATTGCATGAAAATAATTCTCCTGCGTTACAGGGTACTTCGTTTACCGATAGGGAACTAGAAGAAGGAGACGAGGAATAATATGAAGAAGATATACAATCAAAAATCAGTGGCAGTTAACAAGGCGTCTGTTGGTGATTCTAACAGCGGAGCATTTACATACAAAGGATTTAACTCTAAAAACAAGGAAAAGGGGTTCAAACTGTACGACATAGATTTGGTCAAGCAGGATATAATAAACCATTTCTATATTAGAAAGGGTGAAAAGTTAGAAAATCCTAACTTTGGAACTGTTATATGGGACATGATATTTGAACAGTTTACTCCTGAAGTTAAAAATATAATAGCAAAAGACGTAGAAACTATTATAAACTACGATCCTAGGGTAGTGGTGCAATCAGTAAGTGTTGACAGCACAGAACAGGGTATGAGGGTTGAAGCAGACCTAGTTTATATACCGTTTAACATTAACGAAAGGATGACCTTTGACTTTGACAGAAATAGTTCGGTAATAAACTAAGCAGTTAATTAAATGGGCTAAATATTACAATAGGAAATAGCAAATGAGCACCACATCAAGACAGAATAACTTAATACTAAACGAAGACTGGAAACGAATCTATCAGACGTTTAAGAATGCGGATTTCAAGTCATATGACTTTGAAAACATCCGCAGGGTGATCATTACCTATCTCCGAGAGAATTATCCGGAAGATTTTAACGATTACATTGAGAGTTCGGAATATCTTGCTCTAATTGATGCAATGGCTTTTCTTGGACAGAGCCTAAGTTTCCGTCTTGATCTTGCTTCAAGAGAAAACTTTATTGAACTAGCAGAAAGAAAAGAAAGCGTTCTAAGAATTGCAAGAATGCTAGGATATAATGCCAAGCGAAATCAAGGAGCATCTGGACTATTAAAATTTAATTCAGTTACCACAACAGAAAATATTATAGATAGCAACGGAAGAAACCTAGCCCAACAAACTGTAAGATGGAACGATCCTACGAATACTAACTGGGCTGAACAGTTTATTTTAATTCTAAATACAGCCATGTCTGAAAACACAGAATTTGGTAGAAGCCAAGGTAGTGAGACCATACAAGGAATTCCCACAGAACAGTATCGTTTTAGATCAACAACCACTGACGTTCCTTTGTACACATACACTAAGTCCGTTGCTGGTAGAAACATGACTTTTGAAGTTGTTAGTACTTCCTTCAAGGACGCTGAAGAAATTTATGAAGAAGCACCGACACCCGGCAATCAACTAGGATTTGTTTATAGACAAGACGGCAAAGGTCCTGGAAGTGCCAACACTGGATTTTACATGATGTTCAAACAAGGAAGTTTGGAACTTGCAGATTTTAGTATTGCTACTCCCACAACCAACGAGTCTGTGTCAGTCGAAAGCAGTAACATCAACAACGACGATGTTTGGCTATTCGGATTAAACAGCGCAGGCGGCCAAACAACTCAATGGACGCAAGTAAGTAATCTGGTTGGAAACAATATTGCATACAATTCAATCCTTGGAAACATAAGAAACATTTACTCAGTTTCAACACAGCAGAATGATAGAATTAATTTGTTATTTGCTGACGGAGTTTACGGAAACCTACCACAAGGAAGTTTTAGAGTTTACTATAGAGTAAGCAATGGTTTAGAATATTCTATCTCGCCTACGGAAATGAGAGGAATATCAATCGATGTAAATTATATTAACAGTGCTGGAGTTGGTCATACACTGACTATCAATCTAGGATTACAGTACACAGTTAATAATGCATCAGCAACAGAATCAACAGATAATATTAGAACTAATGCTCCTGCACTTTATTATACGCAGAATAGAATGATCACTGGAGAGGATTATAATCTTGCTCCTTTAGGCAGTTCACAAAATGTTTTAAAAGTAAAAGCAATTAACAGAACTTCAAGTGGTATTAGCAGAAATTTTGATATCATTGATGCAAGTGGAAAGTATAGTGCGGTTAATGTTTTTGCAGATGATGGATACATTTATAAAAATGAAAACGAAAGAATTCTTAATTTTAAGTATACCAGCAAGACAGATATTATTAATTTTATAAGAAATAATATTGAAGGAAGTTTCTCAGATACCGATTTATATAATTTTTATCTAACAAAATTTGAAAGAGTATTGTTCAGTGAAACTACAACGGTCTGGGAAGCAATAACAAATGATATTAACATCGGAACTGGTTATTTCAAGAATACTGTTGATAATGCATTGTTAAAGGTAGGAACTTATGCTACCAACACATTAAAATATCTAACAGTTGGAGCCAACATCAAATTTACAGCACCGTCAGGATATTCCTTTAAGAAAGGATTATTAGTTGCAACAAATTCCAGTGATATTGAACAGACTGATTATATCTGGACAAAAGTAGTAAATGTTGTAGGAGATGGAACCAATGCAGGTAGAGGTGCATTAGATACAGGCCTTGGACCGATCACTTTTAATGAAAACGTGCCAAGTGGTTCTATAGCAACTAGCATTGTTCCTAAATTTGTGAATGATCTAAGCACAGCACTAGAAACTGAAATGACTAATTTAATATTTGCTGGATTAAATTTTGGTTTAAGATATGACACTGCGAATGCTGAATGGAAAATTATTCAAAGCCAAAACTTAGATACAACAAATAATTTTAGTCTAGGTAAGGCCGGAGATACAACCAGCGAAAATTTAGACTCTTCGTGGTTAATGGCATTCATCAAAGACAATGATCAATATATTGTTAGACTTAGAGTGCTTGATTATATTTTTGGTAGTCTATCTCAGAATAGATTTTACTTTGATAAGAATGAAAGAGCCTATAATAATGTCACAGGCAAACTTATTAAAGATACAGTAAAAGTTTTGAATATTAATTCAACTATCAAATCTGCACAAAGTTTAAACAGAGATTATGATTTTGAAATTTCAGATACGATCGAATTTGATGATGGATACGAAAGTACTAAGGAAATTAAAGTAGGATTTAGTGATTCTGATAGTGACGGAGTTGTGGATGACCCTGATGCTTTTATAAAAGTAGCAGGTGAAGACGTAGATCAAAATTATCTATTTTTCCAAAGTACTGTAGATTCTTACGGAACAACAGTGTTTAATTTATTTGATAACTCTAACAACACTATACTGATTGCAGAAAAAGAAACACTAATCAATGTAAACGATTATAATGATGGACAACTAATTTACTTTACTGATATTTCGGAGAATAGAGTTAAGAAAGTGGACAGAACAACAAACACACTGGTATTGCAGAGTAACTATAGAGCAAACATTGGAAGAAGAGACATTAAATTCCAATACACTCATGCGGCAAGCGAGGATAGAAGAATAGATCCTAGCGTTACAAATATTGTTGATCTGTATCTATTAACTAAAAATTATGATACAGATTTTAGAAATTATCTTGCTGGAGCAATTGCTGAACCAGCAGCACCGACAACTGATGCTTTAAGAATTGAATTTGGTTCAACATTAAACAGCATCAAGTCCATAAGCGATGAAATTGTTTTTCATCCAGTAAAATATAAAGTGTTGTTTGGTCAAACAGCAACACCAAAATTACAGGCACAATTTAAGGTTGTTAAGAACCCAGGTAAGACTATTAATAATAATAATTTAAAGGTAAGAATTGTTAATGCAATTAATGCTTTCTTTGATATTAATAATTGGGACTTTGGGGATAGATTTTATCTAAGTGAACTAACAACATTTGTAATTAATACTGTTTCTCCGGATGTCACTAATTTTGTTATATTGCCGAGACAACAAGATCAAGGATTCGGAAGTTTATTTGAAATCCAAGGAAAGCCAGACGAAATTTTTGTAAGCGGTGCGACAGTTGATGATATTGAAATTGTATCTAGTATTACCGCTGCTGAAATTAATGTTGGCTCAGGCACAGTAGTGAGTAATACCTAATGGCTGATAAAAAATATCCTAAAAGTGATTTACCAATTAGAAAGTCGATAGACCTTCTACCGAATACCTTTAGAACAGATCCTAATAATAAATTTTTATCTGGTGTCGTTGATCCCTTTATTCAACCAGGCGCCTTAGATAAACTTTCTGGTTATGTTGGAAAGCGTTACGGAAAAACCTTTAATGGTAATGATGTTTATCTTGATACTGATCAAACACTAAGAAGTCGTTATCAACTGGAGCCAGGCGTTACAGTTGAAAAAGATCAAAACTTACAAAAGTTTTATGATTATCTAGATCTAAAGAACATGGTTAAGTTCTTTGGTAATGATATTGACAGAGACGACAAGATAACATATCAAGAACATTATAGTTGGAATCCTCCCATCGATTGGGATAAGTTTATTAATTACAGTGAATACTATTGGATGCCTGCTGGTCCACCTTCGGTGTCAGTGCAAGGACAAACGCAATCGGTACAATCAACATATAAGGTTAATCAAGGAATAGGTTCGACCTGGCTATTCACACCAGACGGCATAACAAATAATCCAACCATTACTTTATACAGAGGTCAGACTTATAAGTTTGATGTTAACTCTCCCGGAGAACCGTTTGTACTAAGAACTAATTACGATACAGGATCACTCAATTATGATCCTCTTAAGACTTACTTTCCTGGAGACCTTGCAGTATATAATTCTCAGTTATGGAGAGCCAAACAGGAAATTTCACCGCGTGATGGTAGTAGCATCGACATTGATTCTCAGGATTGGGAATTAATAGATAGTTCAGCATCTCTGGCTTCTTTAGTTTATAACCAAGGGGTTACAAATAATTCTATAGAAGTTGGAACACTAACATTTAAAGTTCCTAACAATTCGCCTGATGTAATTTATTATCAGAGTGCAACTAATCCTAATAGATTAGGTAGATTTATTATTGCTGATATTGATAGTAATACATTTATTGATGTTGAAAAGGATATTGTAGGAAAAAAATATTATACAAGTTCTAACGGTATTGAACTTTCTAACGGATTAGTATTAGAATTTAGAGGACAAGTACAGCCTGAAAAATATGCTTCGGATACTTGGTTAGTTGAAGGAGTGGGTAAAGAAATTAGATTAACAAGGTTTGCAGATTTAGTTCCTCCCGTTATTACATCTGATACTCCGGAAATACTTTTTGATAACCAAGGATTTGACACATTACCTTTTGATGATGCTCGCCAATATCCTGGTCAGAAAGATTATATCACTATTAACAGAGCAAGCAAGGATTCAAATCCTTGGAGTCGTTACAATAGATGGTTCCACAGATCTGTATTAGAATATTCATACAAAAATAGAGATAGTGATTTTGATGCTCCAGAAACAGCAAGGGCAAAAAGACCAATTATTGAATTCCATCCTGGAATACAACTTTATCAACACGGTACGGTTGCCAAGACAACTGTTGACTATGTTGACGATTATACAACTGATGTGTTTTCTACAATTGAAGGCAGCACAGGATATAGCGTTGATGGAGAGTTTCTATTTGAAGGAGCAAGAGTTCTAGTAACAGCAGATACTGACAGTCTTGCAAACAACAAGATTTATATTGTAAATTTTGTTATTCATAATGGTGTAAGACAAATTAATTTACGAGAAGCAAGCGATTCTGGATCAATACTTGATGAGTGTGTTCTTGTAAGGAGAGGAAAAAATAATACTGGTAACATGTTCTTCTTTAACGGAACAGCATGGAAACCTAGTCAAGAAAAGACAACAGTTAATCAACCACCATTGTTTAACATATTTGATGACAACGGTGTGAGTCTAGGCGATCAAGATACATATCCTGTTACTACATTTAAAGGAAACAAACTTGTTAGTTATAAAGTAGGTAACGGAACAGTAGACAAAGAATTAGGATTTGCCCTTTCGTATCTTAACATTGATAATGTTGGCGACATTCGATTTGAATGGAATTTTGATATCGATTCAATCAGTTATACAGAAAATCAAAAAGTTTATTCAAAAAAAATAAACACTTCTTATTTTAAAATTAATGGAAATTTAGATAACGGCTGGATATTAACAAATAAGAAATACCTTCAGCCAATAGTAGATTCCGTTATTGTCACAGAAGAAACATCTTCAGTTGTTTTTGATACTGTTGATTGGGAATTGTTAACTTCTGATATGGAAATTAATTTCTATCAAAATTCAGTTAAATTAGCAGATGATTCATATTCAAGAGATCAACAAAAATTTACTTTTAATAAAACATTTTTAGTTAATGATGTAATTACTGTTAAGGTTGTCGGAGAGATAGAACCCGTTGGAGGATATTATGAAATACCAGTTGGGCTTGAAAAGAATCCGTTAAACGCAGTATTAACTTCTTTTACACTAGGTCAAGCAACCGACCACATTAGAACTTCTCTAGAGTTTGATGACAGATTTACTGGATCATTACCTGGTGCAAATAATTTAAGAGATATTTCAGATTTCCAACAAAATTCGAAAAGATTCTTAAAGCATAGTGGAATTGCTGCATCAGCAGTAGCGATGATTTGTGATAGACAAATTAACTTAATTAAATCATTACAATTTGCTAAGAAGCAGTATTCTGTGTTCAAAGAAAATTTCTTAAAGAAAGCAACAGAAATACAGTTTACCAATGATGATCCTTCTAGCCAAGTAGATCAAATTATTGAAAACCTTACAAAAACAAAAACTATTAACAGTCCTTTCTCTGACTCAGACATGGTTGGTACTGGTGCATATAATCTTTTAACTTACACAGTTGAAGATATAGGAATTAAAACTTTTACTCTTAGTGAAAAATTTGATTTGAAGACACTAAGCAGACGTGCAGTTTACATTTATAAAAATAATTCACAATTATTGAATGGCAGAGATTATGTCTTTGATTCAACGTTTGGTTTTGTTAGATTAACGTTGGATCTAAACGAAGGTGATGTTATTGAAATAAAAGAATACGTTTCAACAGCATTTAGCCACATTCCTGCAACACCAACATCGATAGGATTGTATAAAAAATATACACCTATGAAGTTCTTGGATGATACCTACAGAGATCCTCAATTTGTTATACAAGGACATGATGGCAGCATCACCGTTGCATATGGCGATTACAGAGATGATCTCTTATTAGAACTAGAATACAGAATTTATAATAATATCAAACAAGAATACGATCCTAAAGTTTTTGATGTTGATGCGAACCTTGGAGGATATTACAAGAATGCATTGTTTACAAAGGATGATTTTGATAGCATAGCAAGTCAGGAGTTTTTAAGATGGGTTGCAAACACTAATCTATCATATACAACAAACGACTACTTCAAAGAAAACGAAACGTTTACATATACCTATTCAAATATGACGGATCCATCTATGTTGGAAAATATTCCAGGATGGTGGAGAGGTGTATACAAATATTTTTATGATACAGACAGACCACATCGTTGTCCTTGGGAGTGTTTAGGATTCAGCGAAAAGCCCACTTGGTGGGAAGACGAATATGGTCCAGCACCGTATACCAGTGGAAACTTAATTCTTTGGGAAGATATTAGAGATGGTATAATCAGGCATGGCGAGAGGGCAGGAACACACAAGAGATATGCCCGCACATCGATCATGTCTCATCTTCCTGTTGACGCTGACGGAATATTATTAAGCCCATTAGATAGCGGCTTGGCAACTAACTTTACTTTAATTAATAATAAGGGAAGTTTTAAACTTGGTGATATTGCACCGTCGGAATATGCTTATAGATCGAGCAGTGAATTTCCTTTTGTGATAATGATTGCGTTATCATTACTTAGACCTTTCGAATTCATAATTAGCAACTTTGATAGATCTAAAACAAAAAGAAATGCAGTTAATCAAATCGTAGATGTAACGTCAAATGTTTTTATTACATCTAATCAGATTACTCTGCCAGTTCCGGGTGTAACACAATCTTCTGGATTGAGCATGTACATTTCCAGTTACATTAAAAGTTTAGGAAATGCAATACAATCAGGACAGGATATACTTTCCAACATCAATGTAAGATTATCATCTAGATTGAACGGTTTTGTTGATAAGGATCAACAGAAATATCTTCTAGATAGCAAGAGTCCTAGTTCTTCCTCTTCTAGTATATTTGTTCCAGCAGAAAATTACAACATTATCTTTAATGTAAGTTCTCCGATTGCAAGTGTTTCATACAGCGGAGTAATTTTTGAGAAAACAGAAGGCGGTTGGATAGTCAACGGATATGATGATATTAATCCTTACTTTCCGTATTACACATCCATTGCAAATCAAAAAGATCCAACACTTTCAGTTGGCGGTGTGTCAACAACATACATTAATTGGTCGGAAAATCAAAAGTTTAATAATGGTGCAATAGTACAATACAGAAATGATTATTTTAGAGCAAAAGAAACTCATACAAGCACTAATACATTTGAATCTGATAAATGGACAAAGTTACCAGAGTTACCAGTCAACGGTGCAGTAACAGCACAGAAAAGAAGGAACTTTAATAAGTTTTCCTTAAACAAATTAAGTTATGGAACAACTTTGAATTCTATTCAAGGTGTTGTGGACTTTTTATTAGGATACGAAGAATATCTAAAAGCTCAAGGAATAGTTTTTGAAAATTACGATCCTGATAATCAAGTTATACAAGATTTTACAACTGCCTGTAAAGAATTTATGTACTGGACCAGTCACAATTGGGCAGTTGGAAGTTTAATCACAATTAGCCCCGGAGCAGAAAGATTAAAAATTTCAGTGCCTGTTGGTGTTGCTGATAATTTATTTGATGGTTTTTATGATTATAATGTCTTAACAGACAATGGAGAAGCAATACAACCTCAGAATATTGATGTTCTTAGAGATTTTCAAACATTTGTTATCTCTACAACTAATACCACGAGGGGAATATATTATCTTAAAGTAAATTATGTGTTAAAAGAACACGTAACTATATTCTCTGATAGAACAGTTTTTAATGATGTTATTTTTGACAAGCCAACAGGTTATCGTCAAGAAAGAATCAAGGTACTAGGCTTCCGTACAGTTGACTGGGACGGAGATTATACCTCTCCTGGCTTCTTGTTTGATAACGTAGATATTGCATCATGGGAACCATTTAAGGATTATAGACTTGGAGATATTGTAAACTATCAAGGTATAAATTACACAAGTAAGTATAATCACACAAGCAAAGAAGAATTTAATGCAGACAACTGGACTAAGTTAGATTCTACTCCTACCAAAAAATTGATTCCTAACTTTGATTACAGAGTTAATCAAATAGAAGATTATTTTGATGTTGATTCGGAAGGATTAAGTTCAAGCCAGCGAGATTTAGCAAGACACACTGTTGGTTATCAAACCAGAGAGTATCTACAAAATCTTGCCGAAGATCAAGTCACTCAGTTTAGAATTTATCAAGGTTTCATTAGAGAAAAAGGAACGGCAAATTCTTTAACCAAGGTATTTGATAAGTTAGGAAGAACGGCAGATACCGGAATTAAGTTAAAAGAGGAATGGGCATTTAAACTAGGAGAGTTTGGCGGTAGTGATCAATCAAATAATATTGAAATTAAATTAGAAACTGATCAATTTAAAATAAATCCACAACCGGTTATTGTGACCGAAACAGCTCAAGGAAATTTTGCTGATAGATATTATAGAGTTGACAATTCGGACTTCCTTTATGCTCCAATACCATATACTACATCTATCAACGCAACAGCAACTGACGTTGTTCAGAAAACAGCAGGTTATGTAAAAAATACTCAGGTAAAATACATTGTAAAGAATAGAGATGATATTCTAAACATTGACATAAACAACGTCAATGAAAATGATCATGTTTGGGTAACGTTTGACAATACTTCGTGGACAGTTCTAAGAATTAATTATGTTCCAGAACTTGTCATGACAGACATTGCAGCGAACAAAACTACAATCACAATTACTTTTAATAAAAGGCACGGGCTGACTGCAGGAGATATCATCGGATTAACTGATCTAGGAGACATTACTGGTTTCCACAAAATTACTTCGGTTGATGCATTTCATATTTCTTTCGAGATATCCACGGCAACGGTAGAAATAGGGTTTGAACCAAGTTCTATAAAATATCCGATATTGCTAACCAAGGCAAGATTTAACGATTATACTTCTATTGATGTGGAACATCTTGCGTTATTATCAACCGGATCAAAACTTTTTGTTGACAGAAACGAAAATGGTATATGGGAAGTTGTACAGAAAAATAAACAATACTCTCCTAAGAAACTTATCAACTACGGAACAAGCACACCGTTAAACGCAGGTAAAAAAGTAGTTTACGCCGAGGTTAGAAAACAAATAGTAAGTTCGATTACCGGTTCAGGAATAGTTGTTTGCTATCTAGAAACACCGTCAGGTTTGGACGTAAAACAAATATTAGAACCACCTGTTTCTTTTAGAGCAACAACTACTGGAACCTTTGGACAGGAGATTGCATTAAGTCCTGACAATGAATGGTTGGTAATTGGTGCTCCTTATGCTAGTGGAATTAGAAGCAATTATCAAGGAGTGTTTAGTTCGATAGAAAGTTATTCAGCCAATGATATTGTTCTCTATGCAGGACAATTATGGAAGGCAAAAACTTCTATCACAGGCGATGGAAGCACCATTAACGTTTATAGTGATGACTGGGAAATTGTTAAAAATGTACAAGCACTAGAGACAGGAACTAATGAAGGCTACGAACAGCAGGGAATGATCTCTGTATATAGGTATATTGGTAATCAATGGACATTACAAGATAACTTTGTAAGTCCAAGAGCCGACGGCGATAAACTATTTGGTAGTAAGATAGCACTTGCAAAAAATGGCAGCAATTATTCTATGGTAGTTTCTGCACCAGGAGCAAGCGAAGAAAAGGGAAGAGTTTATACTTACATCTATGATGCAACAGATGGTTGGGTACTAGATCAAAATTCTGATTATAAAGGAACTTACGAACCAGGCGGAACATTTGCAGCCACTGAAATGAAACCAGGTAGAACTTACACTATTGCTTCATCTGGTACTACTAATTTTGGTCTTGTAGGTGCTCCAAATAATTCTCCGGGCACGGTGTTTGTTTCTTTAGGACCAACAGAAGGAACGGGAACAGTAACTCAACAAACATTTTATCCTAAAGACAGTGTTGTATATTATGCTGGTAATTTATGGAAGGCATTAGCAGATAATGAAGGTGACGGTAGTACAATTACAATAGAGTCTTCGGATTGGATTAAACTAGACACCATTAATACGTTAACATCTTTACCTCAAAGTGTTAGCATCGAAGATGACGGTTCTACCCTAGCAACAGGAATTTTAACTAATTCGCAATTGGCAGAACTTATTAAAGCCGGAGATAAATTTGGTAGTTCTGTTGCATTAGATTATACAGGAAACACTCTTGTAATCAGTGCCGTGGAGGCTGATGGACAATATTTTGCAAACTATAGAGGAAATTGGCAGGCAAACTTTGAATACATCCAAGGAGATGTTGTAAAATATCAAAACGGTTATCATAGATTAGATAACATAGGTAGTAATGCAGTTGGGCCTGACAGTTCAATTAGAAGTTACAACCAACCACCTGATAGCGGTTATCCGTGGGTTAATGTTGGCGACAGTTCATCAGAATCTGTAGGTAAGGTTTTCATCTATAAGAAAAATGAACTAGGATATTATTATCTAATACAAACTATTACGGCAGACTCATTAGCAGAGATTAGTGACCTAGCACAAACGGAAACTATCAACAGCGGAGATCAATTAGGCTATGCTGTATCAATTGATCACAGCGGTAATACTTTGGTAATTACAAGTCCTAAAGCAGATAGAAACTATCAGAATCAAGGAAGTGCGTACATCTTTAAGTATGAAACAGATTCTAGTGAAAACAGATTTAGATTAAAACAAAAAATTGATAGTTACGGAAAATATCCAAATGAATATTTTGGACAAAGTGTTTCTATATCACCTAGCACAAATAAAATAGTTGTAGGTGCAAATAACACAGGATATAATTTACCGATTAGATTTGACGAAAGTCAAACATCATTTGATACTTCTAAAACAACATTTAAAACATACGGCGGTTATTCTGGAGCAGTTTATGTTTATGAGAAAAAAGGAGATTTGTATTTCCTAGCAGAAAAACTACAAGACGATCTTTCACTTAATGAATCTTTTGGTTATTCAGTTCATGCTTCTGCAGATATTATTTTAGTTGGATCGCCTGATTATATTGAACCAACCACACACGGTGCAACACTAGATTTTAGTGGAACTGCTGTTGGTATGGTTAGACTTTTTAGAAAACAGTTAGGTATTAATTCTTTAGAAATAATTGGTCAACAAACAGAAAAAGTTGATTTAGAATCGATCAAGAGAATTGCACTTTATGATACAACAACTGATACAAAGATACAGGATCTTGAAGTGTATGATCCTGCTAAACTAAAAATCTTAAGAGAAGCAGAAAGAGAATTGTCTTTTAAAACTCCGTATGATCCTGCAACATATAATGTAGGTATTGACGGAGTCACGGTTGATTCGAGCATTGCTTGGTATGATAAGAATGTTGGAAAATTATGGTGGAATATTTCAACAGCCAAGTGGATTGATTATGAGCAAGGAGATACTGCTTATAGATTAGCAAACTGGGGTAAACAAGCCCAAGGTTCAAGCATTGATGTTTATGAATGGGTAGAATCACCATTGCTACCAAGCGAGTGGTCATCAGTGGCAGATTCAACTGAAGGTTTGCAGTTAGGAATAAGCGGCCAACCTTTATACCCTGATGATACAGTTTATAGTTATAAAGAATTTTTAAATGTAAACACCGGCTTAGTTAGTGAAACAAAATACTATTACTGGGTAAAAAATAAAACAACGATTCCTTCAAATACGAAAGGCAGAACAATTTCGTCAGCATCCGTTGCATTATCAATCAGCGACCCGTCGACGGTTGGAAACACCTACATAGCACTGGCTGATTCAAATAAAGTGTTTTTCTATAATTACAGAGCAATTGTATCTGGTGATACAACAATTTTAAACATAGAACACTACACTGACAAAAGTGCTAAGAATGCAATTCATAACGAATATCAATTATTAACCGAAGGTGTTGCTGACAGCGTTCCACCTAAAAAATTAGAAACAAAATGGATTGATAGTTTAATAGGATATGACAAACAAGGAAACAGAGTTCCTGATCCTGCTATACCTGCAAAACAACAATTTGGTATTGGCTTTAGACCGAGACAAAGTATGTTTGTCAATAGAAAACAAATTCTAAAACAAACTATTGAAACCGTTAATGGAATTCTTAAGAAACAACCATTTGCTAACATTATTAGTTTTGATAATTTAAACTTGTTTGACGCCCAGCCTGATACAAGTTTATATCTGTATGATGTTAGTGTATCAACTTTAATTGATTTAGAAACTGTTGGTACAGTTAGAGTAGAACAAGCACAACTTACTCCTAATATCATAAACAATGAAATTAGTTCTGTTAATATTGTTAATCCTGGTTTTGGATATAGACCACAAGAAATATTTGACCAAGAAATTGCAGGAGTATATGCAGGTCCTGCCGTTACTATTGAAGGTGATGGTACTGGAGCAGAAGCAGTATGTCATATAGATGGTCAAGGTAGAGTCACTGCTGTTGTTGTTACCAAACCTGGTAAGAATTACACATATGCAAATGTTTCCGTAAGAAGATTTTCTGTCTTAGTCGAAACAGACAATACAGCAAATAACTATTGGTCAATCTATGCCTGGGATAATGTTAGAAAATCTTTCTTCAGAAGTTCCTCACAAGGATTTGATACTAGAAAGTATTGGTCCTATGCCGATTGGTGGAAAACAGGATATGGTCCTACATCTAGAGTAACAACAGAAATATCTGACGTTTCCAAAGAACCAACAATCATTACCGAGATTGGTGATCTTATTAGAATAAAAGAATATGGTTCCGGCGGCTGGGCAATTTTTGAAAAGATGTCTGATTCCAGCAGTGTTCCTTTAGGAAACTATCAACTAGTTGGAAGGTTCAACGGAACAATACAGTTATCTAATACATTGTATGATATTACAACAAGTGGTATAGGTTTTGATAATAACGTGAGCTTTGACACAGGATTGTATGATTTAGAACCAACGACAGAATTAAGAAATATTTTCAAAGCAATCAAAGAGGATATCTTTATTGGTGATTATGACATTCATTGGAATGAAATATTCTTTAATTGTGTCAGATATGTAATGCATGAACAGACTTACGTCGACTGGGCATTTAAGACAAGTTTCTTGAATGCTACACACAACGTTGGTGATTTTAAAACAACTACTAATTATAAAAACGATAACTTAGAAAGTTTTGAAAGTTATATTAGCGAAGTAAAACCATATCGAACAACGGTTAGAGAATATGTAAGTAGATATGATTCGATACAGACTAATCCTATTTCAACAACAGACTTTGATTTACCAACTGTATATTCTCAAGAATTAGGGAAGTTTAGTACTATAAATCAATTCAGCACAGAACTAAATTCTTATCCTTGGAAATACTGGCTTGATAATAATGGATATAGTATTGTTCAAATAGTTATATCTAAACCTGGTAGTGGTTATACTAGTGTTCCTAAGGTAGTAATTGAAGGAAACGGATCAGGTGCAATAGCACAAGCATTTATTTCTAACGGTAAAGTTTCTGGTGTTAGGATGATACAGACAGGATCCGGATATACTAAAACTCCTACAATTTCATTAGTTGGAGGTAACGGTAGTTCAACGGATATTGCAAAAGCAGTAGCAGTTCTTGGAGAAACAAAAGTTAGAACTTTTGATATCAATATTAAGTTTGATAGAATAAACAAGACTGGATACTACAATAACTTTACAGATACTCAAACGTTTACCGCTAACGGGCAGACAGCAATATTCGATCTAAAGTATGCTCCGACTAGAGATAAGTCAAAAATCACTATTACTAAAAACAATGGTGTTGTGCTAGGAAGTGATTATACAATCAATCTCTATAAAAATAGCACTGATGACTTTAATGTTCTTAGAGGAAGGATTGTTTTTAATATTGCACCGGATGTTGGAGATATTATAAAAGTAACTTACGAAAAGAACGACGAATTATTTGATGCTGTTAATAGAATTAACAAATACTATGCTCCGGTAGAAGGAATGAAAGGAGATGACTTGGGTCAATTAATGACCGGAGTTGATTTTGGTGGTGTACAAATTCAAGGAACCACATTTGATGTTACAGGTGGTTGGGACGCACTTCCTTGGTTTACAGATAGTTGGGATAGTGTTGAAGCAAGTGCGGATTATTATCATGTATGTGACGGAAGCACAGAAGATGTGACACTTCCGTTTATCCCTGCCGACGGACAGGAAATTAATATCTATCTTAAGCGTGCAGGTGAGGGAACCCTACCAACAATTGATAATTTACAATACAGCGAAAGCGTAAAGAATCCACCAGTAATTAGAATAGATGATCCTTTCTTCTTTGACGGAAACGACTCTTCAACGTCTACAAGTCCAAATGCACAAATGCCAACATTTGTCGGAGATGGTTCAACAAGTGTTATTGAGATAGGTCGTTATATTACAACTAATGATGGCGATATCTTAATATTTAGACCACAGGAAAGCGACGGTAGTGTAACCATTACTGATCCTAATATTGTTGATACAAATGTAAGTGGCGGAACATTATCTGCAATTGATCAAGCATATGTAACTGCTTCGGGAATTTCTGCAGAAGAAATACAGATCGAAGGCGGAAGATTTATAGGACCAGATCAAGTTCCTGCAACAGAAGAAAATATTCCTGGACAGGTACTAGACAGCCTTAGCATTAAGGTTTATCAAACTACTAATGACGGTGTTGCTCCGATTCAATCAAAAGTTATTATTTCAGACGGATCAACAACAACATTTGATGCTGGACAAAAAGTTTTTGAAAAGAAATCTGTGCTAGTCTATGTAGATGGTATTAGAAAAGAATTAGGAACAGATTATAATATAGAAGGTGATCGAACCGTAGAATTTGTTATAGCACCCGATGCTAATAAGAAGATTGAAATTATTTCTATAGGATTAGGAGGAGTTTCTCTGTTAGACTATCAAGAATTTGTGGCAGATGGAGAAACAGGATTATTCTTAACAAATGCTCCGTATGAATTAACAAGTAGTGTATTTGTTACAGTCAACGGTGTTGAAACAGATGTACAATTTACGAATAGTACCGGAGTTGTGGATACTGTTGGAAGAACATTAGTGCAGTTTGGAATTATTCCTTCTTCAAATTCTATAATTAAAATTATTTCTTTAGGTTCTTCGACAGATGTTGACTCTAGTAACTTATCAATTGTAAGGGTGAATAAGCAAACAACAATTTATAATGGAGTTGATAGAAATTATAATCTAGACAATTTTGTTGAACTAACAAGAGATAGTTCTTTGTCCTCGATGATAGTTGAAGTCAATGATGTCAAATTAAATGGACCTGACACCGTTTATGAAATATATGACGGTACAACTAATTCTTATACGCTAGGACAGGACCCTAACGAATCAGCAGGTGCAATTCTTTCTGCAAACATCAAGGTGTTCGTTAATGGTGAAAGAAAAACATTCATCCAGGATTATGTATATGATGGTACTACAAAGATATTAACATTTACCACAGGACTTCTTAATACCGGTGATGTAATTAAAATTGAAAATAACTTAAGAAGTGAATACTCGATTAGTAACGGAGATATTATAATTTCAAATGATGTTTCTCTAACTAATGGCGATGAAATTGTTATTACATGGTTTAATGAATATCCTAGCATGAAGATAGTAAGCGATGTTGCTGTTGGTGGGAAAGTTAATTACCAATTACCATTTGTTCCACTAGGAGTCGATTATGTTTGGGTTTATAAAAACGGAGTTAAATTAATACAGGACATCGATTATCATGTGTCATTGCCTAGAGGGGTTGTTTACCTTGAGGTAGCAAATACAGATTCTGATACAATTAGCATCACCACGTTTGGTGCTGATATTTACAGATTACCTAGTGCTTACGAAATCAATAAGGATATGCTGAACGTTTACAGATATAATCGCTACAGCAGAAACGAAGTTAAACTTGCTAAGAACTTAAATTACTACGATCAAACAATTGAAGTAAATGACGCCAGCGGTTTATATCAACCTGTAAGAAATAGAAATATTTCAGGAGTTATTGAAATAAACGGAGAAAAAATCGAGTACATGACAGTAACTGGAAATGTTCTTGGACAATTAAGACGTGGTGTTCAAGGAACAGCAATAAAAGAATTGCATAGTATTGAAGATTTTGTGATAGATCTAGGACCACGAGAGGCACTACCATATGCAGAAACACAAGATAGAACTGATTTTATAGGTGATGGAAGTAGTTTGCTGATTGGTCCGTTGGATTTTGTTCCTATAAAATCTACAGTAGGTACTTGGAATGCCACTAGTATTCCAACAGATTATGGTAGATGCGATGTTGTTGAAGTATTTGTGGGTGGTAAGAGACTTAGAAAAACACCACTTACAGTGTTTGACGAAACAATTGGAGCAATAAGTCCAGCCGGAGATAGAGAATTAGAAGCAGAATTTTCGGTAAATGGAACAGATCCATACATTAGATTAACCGTTCCTGCAACTGCTGGAACTAGAATAACTGTAATAAAAAGGACAGGACAAGCATGGTATGATAGAGGCACAAGCACCGCTAGTGCTGGCGTAACACTACTTGCTAATAATACTCCAATTAGTAAGTTCATTGCTGCCAAGAGTACCAAGTTACCTGAATAAATACACTATGAAACGTGAAGAGAAAGATATGCCAAAGGAAAACATGCAAGATAAACAGACACCTAAACCTGCTGTAAATGAAACCGGAGGGTTTCATTTTGAAGGACACATTAAGATTTTTGACCCAGAAACTGGAGAAGTTTTCCAGGACAAGCGCAATGCTATTCATTACGAGAATATGAGCGTTGCTATGGTACAATCGCTGTCAAATCAGGGATTAGGAACACTATATGAAATGGCGTTTGGATCAGGTGGAACAACTGTCGATCCTACGGGCCTAATCACGTATCTTACTCCAAACACAGTTGGTATTAATTCGAGTTTATATAACCAAACATACAAAAAAGTTATTGATCAAAATGCAACCACGAACGTTGACCCGACTAGAAATAAAATGGAAATTAGGCATGTCAGTGGAGCAACATACAGTGATATCGTTGTAAGTTGTTTACTAGATTACGGCGAGCCAGACGATCAAGAGGCATTTGATAACAGTGTAAATCTAGACGGTAACTTTGTTTTTGATGAACTAGGCTTAAAATCATACAATCCAAACGGAGATGGTAAGTTGTTAACACACGTTATCTTCCATCCTGTGCAAAAATCATTGAACAGATTATTGCAAATTGATTACACGATAAGAGTTCAAAGTTTAACAGGTTTTAACGAGGGGTAATAGATGCCATATATTGTAAATTTTACAGACAGCGAAAACAAGTCACCTATTACCGTTTTCGATAATACGTCAAGTCAGGATACCAGTCTAACATTTCCAGGACGTAATGTCACAGGGTATGGACAGATTATCGCTGAAAACTTTCTAAGCCTTTTAGAAAATTTTGCTTCAGCAAGCCAACCAGTTAATCCTGTGGAAGGTCAATTGTGGTACGATACCACAAATGGTGTTTTACAATTATACGATAACACAAACTGGAAGGCAGCATCAAACATTCAGAAAGGACCAACTGAACCATCGGTTGCTAATTCCAAGGTTGGTGAATTATGGGTTGATACTACAAATCAACAATTAAGAATTTATACTGGATCAAGATGGTTGCTAGTTGGACCAAGCGAGAGTGCAATTGACGGTAAGAGATATGGTCCTGCAATTGAAAAGATTGTTGATCAGGACAATTTTGATAGAAACGTTTTAACATTTTATATTGCTGACACACCTGTAACAATACTTTCTAGAGATACATTTACTCCTAAGATTGAAATTAAAGGTTTTGATCAAATTAAGGCAGGACTTAATATTGCAACTCCTGCAAACGCAAGTGAAAGATTAGAATTTGAATCAATTTTCTTGGGTGGAGAATTACCTAAGTTAATTGGTACTGCTTCAAATGCAGATGCATTGAACATTGGCGGCGTAGAAATTGCTGCTGCTAAATTTTTAAGAAGTGATGTAACCAACACAACAGAATTTGGTTTTAACATTAGAAATAACCAAGGTTTAACAATTGGTCTTGATGGAAACTTTCAGTTAACAACATCAGCAACTTCTGCAAAAATTTATAACAGTGCTGCTGGTAGTTCATTAGACCTACAGGTAAACAGAAACGGTATTCCTGATACAATTTTAAGAATTTTAGATGATAAAGTTGGCATTAACGTTGCCGCTCCTAATAGCGAATTAGACGTTGACGGAGACATTGGCCTTACTGGATCTCTAGTAATTACTAATACAACTGAAACTATTAACTTAAACACAGGTAGTATTAGAACAGACGGCGGCGCAGCAATCAAGAAGAGTGTTAGAATAGGACAGAATCTTAATGTTGATGGAGCCACAAATACAAAAAACATTTTACCTACGGCAACTGAAACTTATGATCTAGGTTCGTCAGCACTAAGATGGAATAATGTCAGAGCAAAAACAATCATCGCTGATGAAATTCAAGGTACAATCAGCGGTAACATCACTGGTAATGCTAACACCGCAACTAACTTAAGAAATGTTACTAATTTTACAATGGCAGGCGATGTTGTTTCTAGTGGTTTTACTTTTGACGGTATTGGTGATGCTAAAGTCTTTAATACACAATTAACTGCAAACATCATTACAAATAAGAGTGCTCCGTTGCCTAATAGATCGGCAGGACAGGATCAAATACTTGTTTATAGAGCCAACCCTGAGAGAGCAAGTTCATCAGTTGGTCTTTTAAAACAAACACGAGATACATTTGTAGGAGATTTAGGAGTTCCAATAGGAGCAATATTACCTTACTCCGGCCCAACAGCACCTTATGGTTATTTACTATGTGACGGCGGTGAAGTTGAAATTGCAAAATATAGAACATTGTATGATGTTATAGGAACAAGATATAACGGTAGTGCTGCACTCAATGGTGCTGCTGGTAAGACGTTTAGAGTTCCAGACCTAAGAGGTAGATTTGCCCTTGGTAAGCATAACATGGATAATAATATCGATGTTCCAAACGATGTCGGTGGAACGGTAGACAACGGTGGCGGATCACCAGTTCCAGCAAGAATTTCGGGTACAGAACCAGAAACATTAGCAGCATCAAGTGGTTCAAGTTCTGTAACATTAACATTGTCCAATTTACCAGAACACTCGCACACATTACAAGGTGATGGCGAACAGTTCTATGCAGTTAGGGTTGACACTGCTCCTACGATTAGTTCAGTATCAAATAATGGACCAAATAACCCAGGCGAGGCGCAATACTTACCAGACACCGGAGGAATTAAGAAACCTACAGGAACTGTATTAGGTTCTGCGGTTGGTATAATGAACCCTTACTTAACATTAAATTATATTATTAGATCAGGACCACCTGCATTCGAAACAATAGGAACGTAATAGATGGCTTATCAGATTAATAAAACAGATGGAACAATTGTAGCAACGGTAGCAGACGGCCAGGTGGATACTATTTCCACAGACATTACGCTTATTGGTAAGAACTACAGTGGTTTCGGTGAAGCACTTAATGAGAATTTTATCAAACTGCTTGAAAATTTCTCGAGCACCACACAGCCAACAAATCCTATTAAGGGTCAGATTTGGTTTGATGGAACTGAAAATAAATTAAAAGTATACAGTGGAACTGCATTTGTACCTGTAAGTTCTGCAACAATTTCAAACACACAGCCTACAACATTAGGTGTTGGTGACCTTTGGTTCAACGATACACAGAAACAATTATATTTCTTTGACGGCACTACAACGATTTTATTAGGACCTGACTATTCAGAAACACAGGGTGTTAGTGGATTTAGAGTTTCAAGCATACTTGACTCATTAAACCAAACTCGTGTTATTACACTATTATATAACAATGGTGTCTTACTTGGAATTTTCAGCAAGGATTCATTTACTCCTAAAAATGCAATAGAAGGTTTTACAGGAAGCATTGCACCCGGATTCAATCAAGGAACACTAGCAGGAATGAAGTTTGATGTTACTGTTACTAACTCGGAGAAGTTAGGATCGGTTGACGCAACAACTTATGCAAGGAGAGATACATCAAATCAGTTTGCAGGACAGATTAGAATTAATTCTGATCTAGGAATTGTGTTTGGTGCAGGTGACCAAGGTAACCTTACAGTTGATACCAACGGTAATGTATTCTTTTCAAACTCAGCATCGGACAAGACTCTTACAATTAATGTAAGAAAGGGCATTGTTCAGGAAGAAGCAATAATCATTGATGCGGCGGATAGAAAGATTAGTCTCTATGACGGATTTGCAGGTAGTGAAGTTGTCATGGGAGGCGATGTTGAGATCAAGGGTAACACAATAATTAGAGGTCAGTTAACCATCGAGGATGGAGACATACTTGCTCTTAATACACAAAATTTAGTTGTTGAAAACAAACAAATTGAATTGGCACAAACAGGTGATGCCTCAACAAACAGTGATACTGTTGCAGATGGAGGCGGGATAGTTCTTAAAGGTCCGGCAGGAAATATCGATCATGTATTACTTTGGTCAAATCTAGGACTAGCGTCGACGGCAAGAACACCAACACTAGCAGCACAATCTTGGACTTCATCAGAACACATTAACCTTGCAACGGGCAAGGCATTTAAGATTAACGGTGTAACAGTACTTGATGGTAGCAGCCTAGGAACAGGAATTACTAGCATTCCAGGTGTGACATCCTTTGGTACACAGAACGTTGTTAACATTGGTGCTTCACCTCCGACTGCTGACATGAAGTTACAGACCGATCCCGGTAGTAGTAAGCCTAGAATCACAACATTGATATCAAACAGTGATTTGGAACTAGCACCGGACGGTACCGGTAATGTTGCACTAATAGGTAGTCCAAAAATTACAGGACTAGCAGATCCTACTGATTTGCAGGATGCGGCAACCAAAGAATACGTTGACAATGTACTCGAATCAAGAAGCCTTGCGTTTTCGATGGACCTATCGGACGGTAAACCAAACAGTTATATTGCTTCAAGCATTTTAGCAGCATTGGCACCACCAGCAGAATATAGAAACGGTACCATAGCAAGAATTTTATGTACAACACTTTCAAATTCAACTACGAGTTTGAACATTAATCCGTTGTTAAGCGAAACCACAGCAGAATTTGATACACCTACGGGAACAGCCTACGCAATCACAAACGTTGCGTTTTCATCAGCAACAATTTCTGCACCTACCATTACAACAACTAGAATTATTAAAACATTCCAATTGTTGGCAGGAGCATGGAGTTATGTTTCTGAGGTAGTATTACCATAAGGATGAACAGGAGCGTTAAATGGCATATGTAATTAATAAGAGCGATGGAACAGCGTTTACCACACTAGAAGACGCTACCATTAATACCGATTCTAGTCTTGTTCTGGTAGGCAGAAATTACATAGGTTATGGTGAAGCACAAAATGAAAACTTCCTGTTCCTATTAGAAAATTTTGCAAATAGCTCAGCACCGGCAAGACCAATCGCAGGACAGTTATGGTTTGATACCACAGTTAATGTTCTAAAGGCATATGATGGTACAAAATGGGTAGCAGTTGGATCAGCAGCAATTTCTGCAACACCACCAGTTGACCCACCAGCAGGATCATTTTGGTTTAAAACCCCAATCAATACTCTACACACATGGGACGGAACACAGTGGGTGTTCATTGGACCAGAGGCAGTGGAAGGTTACGGAACGACAAGAGCAAGAAGCACGACATTGCTTTCAGACACAGGAATTACGTATCCGGTAATACTATTAACAGTTAGTGACTTAGTAGTTGGAATAATATCAACTGGATCTTTTACAATAGCAAGTTCAAATGCCATTGCAGGATTTAGCAGCCTGGATGCAGGAATAACACTAAGCACCTCGTATAATTTTAAGGGCAACATCAATGGAAATGCTTCAACGGCAACGGCACTTGACACGCTCAGAACAATTAACGGAATAGGTTTCGATGGAACACAGAACATCACAATTAAGGCAAGCACCACAAACAAATTAATAGCAGGTGATTATTTACTTGGAACTGATTTCGACGGTGGAACGCAACAAACATGGAGCGTTGATGCAACAGCGGCCAACTCCATTGGCAAGATAGTTGCAAGAAACGCATCCGGCGGATTTAGTGCAGGATTAATCACAGCAAATCTAGCAGGCGATGTAACTGGAAACGTTACAGCATCGACAGGTACTTCTAGGTTTAACATAGTTGAAGCAAACACCTTTGTTGGTGCAACACTAACAGGTAATGCTTTCAGCGCAACAAAACTAAGAACTGCACGCAATATTAATGGCGTTCCTTTTGATGGACAGTCTGATATTACCGTAACTGCCAGCGCCAGAACACTAACTGACACAGCATTGGCTGCTGGTATCGTTAGTTCACAATTAGAGTCAGTAGGACTTTTAAACAAGTTAGATGTTAATGGTTTAGTAACCGTAAGCAGTAATTTTACGATCGGAGCATCCGGCAGCGATACAAATTTAACCGCAACAAGAGTACTACGCTTAACAGCAAATGATGGAACCGATACTTCAGTAGTTGATCTAATTTCACCAGACGTTTCAAGCCTAGCAGGATATGGAGCCAAGGGTGCAATCATTCCTAACGTGGATCAGGATCTTGATCTAGGTAAGAGTGGAAGAAAGTGGGACAAAGTCCATGCAAATACATTTGTTGGAGACCTACAGGGTAATGCTGATACGGCCACTCTCGCAACTACCGCTACAAATCTTGCGGGCGGAGCCGCAGGCTCTATCGCTTACCAGACTGCGTCTGGAACTACCGCGCTGCTCCCTGCGGGATCGCCTGATCAGGTTCTTGCATCTCGAGGAACTGCTGCACCACCTGTATGGGTTGATAACGTTTATGAATCGTCACAAGCAGTTAAATTAAAAACTTCAAGAACTATCAATGGTGTAAGTTTCGACGGTACTGCGAACATTACAATAACTGACAACACAAGAGTAGCACTTGCCGGTGATACCATGACAGGTTTCCTAACCCTTCATGCTAATCCTACAGCAAATTTACATGCAACTCCAAAGCAGTATGTTGACAGTGCGATAGCAACAGCAATTGCAACAGTTGCAACACCACTCTGGGCAGGTGCAACGACACTATCAAATGTCACATCGACGTTTGCTGGTTATGCAGCAGGAACGAGAGTTTCATTCTGGAATGAAAGAGTTTACAATGCACCGAGATACGGTAACGGTGGTGCGGCAACTGTATATGATAGATACAAAGAGACCGTTGAAAAACAGTCTAATGGCACGTGGATAACGGTAGGATAAATATTGATATGAATAGGCAATCAGCACTAGCACAGTTTAACAAACTCAATAAGAAATTCACAACAGTCTTGGCATTGATCGAAGATCAATCCTTGTTAAATCATGACCTCTATCTTTACAGAGAAATTGAAATTGACATTAATAATGAAAATGTCAGAGGAACCTACGACAGTTATGAAATTTATGATGTGAATGCAACTCCTCTAATGACAGAGGATCTGTTAAACACCATGGCTAGAAATAGAATAGTTGAAAAATATCCTTTGGAATCTCAACTAAGCATCTTGGGAAGTGTGTTAGAACAGGTTGCTGATGCAAATGCAATCAGTTGCAATGAATTAAAAGAGATGAATGACTTCATATCGGAAGTTAAGCGTGTAAACGGAATTAGAAAAGAATTTTACAGAACGAATTCTCAATTTGAATACAAGAGTACCGAAGATATTGATGCAGAAATTGCAGAAAAATATGAGGGTGCTATTCAGGAATATGGTGATGACATACGTGATCTCTAAATATCTAGATAAGGAAACAGCGGCCAAAGCCAGAGAGTACGCTGAACAACTTGAAGAACCTAGATGGATCAGAAGATCATCGATGCCTACTCCTAGACAGGTTGACGGTTCGACCTGTGCATATGATTTTTGTGGGCATTCTCAAATGCCTAAGCACATAATTGAATTTTATAAATCGATCGCTCCTTTTTTTGAGGATCATAGGCTTGCAGAGATAGCCATAAATAGATACAAGATCGGTGATTACCTTGGTAAGCACAGAGATGTTGATTATTATAGAAAGAATTTGGTCATCTCGTTACAGGACGGTGATGATGGATTGATCATAGATGACGATAATGAATTTATTAAGGATTCTATGGGACAGGGAGTTTGTATTGAGGGAATAGGACCGGTGCACAGTGTTGCACCTGTAAACAACAAAAGATATTCTTTGGTTTATCTTTACGAGTAGGGAAATATGTATACACTTAGAGACGCATTAAGTTCGGATAATTTAGCAACATTAAACACACTAAGATCAGGTGTGGACTTTGTATCAACTAGAACACGATTGGGTGCTAACAGTTTTGACAAATTAAGTGTTTATGAATATTCGAAATGGAAAAATTGGACCAGAGAACAGAGAGCTAGTTTTAAGGCTTGCTTCTCAGAGGCTGATATCAGCAAAGCGGTCATAGGATACTTTCTAAAATTTCCGGCAAACACAGGATTTTTAGATGAAATGAATGCTTGGCAGGATGCAACATCAGCAGGAACTATTGTGGCATACAGCCTAACAGCAAATAACAGCATTACGATAGATAATCAAGCAATTTCCGTAGAACAGGGCAAGGGAATAGAGTTTTCCCTAGCACAATTGCACTCTGTAAGTGCTTCTTCCACGGAAGGTAACTGGGCATGCTTAATGCTTATGAAGTAAAAAACGATAAATACAAGTGAACTAGGAAAAACGCAAAATGGCATACCAAGTAGATAAATTTAACGGAACATTTTTAACGTCTGTAGAAGACGGAACCATCGATACAACCACGGATTTGAGATTCGTTGGTAAGAACTATGCTGGTTACGGCGAGGTGCAGAACGAAAACTTCCTGCATTTATTAGAAAATTTTGCAAACACCACTAGTCCTCCAAAGGCAGTAGAAGGTCAAGTTTGGTATGACAGCGGAAATAAAAAATTAAAATTTTACGATGGTACAAAATTTAAGTCTGCAAGCGGAGCAGAAACAAGTGCAACAGCACCTGGAGGTTTAGGTTCTGGAGATTTTTGGTGGGATACTTCTGCCAAACAGTTATATGCATATGACGGAGCAGCATTTGTACTAATTGGACCAGAAGCATCACCAGATCTAGGAACCAGCGGTGTTACAGCACAAGTAGTCAAGGATACAGGAAATACCAACCACTCAATTCTAAAGGTATTGGCTGGCGGAAAGACGGTAGCAATTGCTTCACAGACAGCATTTACACTTAATAGTTCTGTTAATCCTATAGATGATTTTACAGCAATTAAGAAAGGTATTACATTAGCCAACACAGATACCAACGGTATCAGTTCTAATGATTATGTTTATTGGGGAACAGCATCAAACGCACTTAGACTTGGCGGATTCCCAGCGTCAGATTATGTTACAAAATCTTCAGTTGAATTTAACACAACTGTTTTCTTTGATGATGATGGATTTAAAGTTGGTGATCAGAGAGATTTATTTGTTTATGTTGAGTCAGGTGACCAACCTAGAATTAATAGTTTATTAGGTAATCCCATTGATCTAGTAGTTACAGATGGTGGAGTTGATTATAAATCTTTACAGGTAACATTGAGTGGAATTAGACCCGGCACAGACAACACATTTGACTTAGGTACTTCTAGTTTAAAATGGAAAGATGTACATGCAGGAGATGTGTATGCAAATCTTACAGGTAATGTTACAGGTAATACGGTAGGAACACACACAGGAAACCTACTAGCAAGTGATACACAAATTATGGTAAATGCAACAACCAAGGAAATTGGTTATGCAAGTGCTACATTAAAAGGAACTTTGATCGGTAACGTTAGCGGTAACGTCACAGGTACAGCATCAAACGCTACCCAATTAAACAATATTTCACCATCTATTGGTGTTCCAAGTCCTTTGACAACATCTATTCCTGTGAGAGATTCCAGCGGCGATATTACTGCAAATCAGTTTATCGGAACTGCAAATCAGTCAGATAAACTTGATGTTGATGGTACTTACAGAGTAGCAGATACGGATCCTGTGGCAAACACAGTTGCAGCAAGAGATAGTTCAGGTAACTTGGAAGCAGTTTTATTCGAAGGAACTGCTACAGCAGCGAGATATGCTGACCTTGCAGAAAAATATTTAACAGATAAAGTTTATGATGCAGGAACAGTAGTTTCGGTTGGAGGAGCACAGGAAGTGACTGAAGCCAAAGAAGGCGATAGAGCACTTGGTGTAATTTCAGCACAACCTGCTTTTATGATGAACGCACATCTAGCAGGCGGACAGTTTGTAGCACTTAAAGGAAGACTACAGGTTAAGGTAGTTGGAAAAGTTAAAAAGGGTGACAGACTCGTAGCAACTGATAATGGATGTGCTAGAGTATCACAAGCATCGCCTGATGTATTTGGAATTGCCCTTCAAGACAGTTATCTCGAAACTGAAAAAATGATTGAAGCGGTAGTTCTATAATGGCAAATATTTTCGCAAGTGACCTCAACACGATTAGAACTAAAATTGCTGATGTCCTAGGACCAGGTGCCAATACCTTTGGTTATGGACAGACAGTTTATAGTTCAGCAGTTACATCTGGACAGTTGATCGAAAAAACAAACTGGGACGCAGTTCGATTTGATATTGTAAATGCGTATATCCATCAAACAGGAAATACTCCTAGTACAATTATAGTAAGCACGGCCGATACAATTAACGATGATGCCAGTGGAGCATATCAAAATTATGATTATTATGCTGATGTTCTAAGAAATAATAGATTTGATGTAGCAACAGGACAATATACGATCTCGGCAATTGATTCAAAATCAACAACTGCAACATGGAACACAACTGCATCTTCCGAACTTACAATTACATTTGGTTCATCGGTAGAAGCAAGATACTTTTTTAACTCGGGAGGAGCGATTAGAGTATCAAGTTCGCTTACCGGAGGAACAACAGCACAGGCAAATGCTTGGACCAATCTATTATTATCAGCCGGAGATCAGGATTTCGTCGGCGACTTAATAGCATCCAATGGATTTTATACACTAACTAATTCATATCAATCATATTATTCTATTGCTGCCAGTACTCCATACAGTGCAAATACATATAGATTAAGAGCAAAATGTGATGTTGCTGATAATTCTGCAGGAACTGCAACTATTGTTTATATACAGGCAGAATTGGTAGATTCATACGTAGATCCGGGACCAGGAGGTCCTCCATATACAGGAGATCTTGTAGATGGAACACTAGTAATAACAGCACAAGAACTAAGAGCAACAGGAACATTGCAACCAACAGGTGATCCTTTCACAGTAAATCCGCCAGATTCTTACAGCATGTCAACAATTAGTGTCACGTAATTCTTTACCGATAAATACGTTTGAGGTAGATTATGGCTGGTATTAATACAAAAATAGACAAAGACGATTATAACGCTATTCAGTCGGTTATTGCTAGAATTTTGGGAGTTGGATCTGCTAACAGCGGATACGGACAAACAGTACTCAGTTCGCAAGTAACGGTTTCTGACGCAGTAACGGTTAATGAATATGCTGCACTTCGTTATGATATCATTAATGTAAATAAACACATCTTCAATGCAACTCCATCTGGAATAAATGATCAAACCATTGGAGCAAAAGTTAGATATGATGCTGCCAATGCCCCTATTAACTATTGGCTTTCTATTGCAAACTCACTAGACACTGTACGTTTAACACTTGCTCCTGCAGGACAGCGTGTTTCGATAAATCACGGAACAAACACTTTTACGGGTGCTTGGGGTTCCAACACCAATCCACAATTGGCATGCGTAGTGACATGTGAGTGGACAAACAGTGAACAGGCTAGATTCTTTTTTAATTCAGGAAGTTCGATTCAATTTACCAGTTCAAGAACGGGCGGTTCCTCAACGGCACAGAACACTTCATGGACCACTTTATTAAGCACCGCTGGTGCTAGGATTTTTGGTGGAGCAACACCAGGAACAGGAACTTCACCTGCTGATGGACAAAATTTCTTTAGGTTAACTGATGCAGGTCAAACTTGGAGCAATGTTGTTGCTTCGTCTCCTTATTCATTAAATGAATTTTCAATCACTGCTGAAACAGATGATACTCCTGTTGTATCAAACAACAGCGCAGGAACTTCAAAAAAATTAAGGTTTGAAGTTTTTTGGAACGATAACCACTTTCCACTAGGTGGAGATTCAGCATCAGGAACACCAGTACAGCCAGGCACATTTGGTCCGGATACTGTTGACGGAACAGTCTCGCTGACAGTCCAAACAGTCAAGGCTTCTGGTGTTTTGGAACCAACAGGTTCTGGCAATTTTACTATCGAAACTCCAACAGTTACGATAGGTCCTATTACTAATTAATTTTTCGCACCCTTTCAACCCTCGATAAATAATATGCTACTATAATTATAGGAGGTATTATGCAAGAGGAATTCCAAAAAGCATTGGATTTTTCTAACTATAGAAAAACATTTGCTATTCAGAGAAAAACCCTTAAAGAAAAAATTGAAGCCAAATTAACCTACGGCCATAACGGAGGTGTCTTCAAGATTGATAGAACACTTCTTAACTTTGTGGAAATGTTAATCTACAAAGACAGATCTGAAGATGTTGTGGTTTTGGATGCAAATGAAAATCCAATCCTTATAAAAAATTTGGTAGAGTTCAGAGAAGAAATATTTGACAGATACTTTACAGCAACTAATGAGTATTTTGAAGAATATCAAAAAATTAAAAAAGCGAGATCAGTAGAATCTCTATTGGAAGTATAACAAATGAATAAGGGTGTAATCCTATTTGCTCACAACAATAGGCAGATTGATTATGCCTTGATGAGCCTCCTAACAGCAAAATTAGCAAAGAAACATTTAGAAGTTCCTGTGAGTTTAATAACTGATCCTTCAACGATTGATTGGATGAAGGAATCGGATATTCTTAAAAAAGCAACTGAAACCTTTGAACAGATAATAATTACCCAGCGTCCGGAAGATGGCAATATGAGAAATTTTGCCGACGGTAAGAATATTAATCCTGCACCATTTAGTAACGGTAATAGATTTTCTGCTTATGATCTTACTCCGTATGATAGAACGCTATTGATCGATACGGATTATCTAATATTGTCTAAAAATCTAAACGAGTATTGGGATGTTGATAGCGACTTATTAATGTCTCCTAAGTACAATGATATCATAGGCAAGGAAAGAATAGGATACTTAGATTCACACATATCGGAAACCGGAGTCGAAATGTATTGGGCAACAACGGTAATGTTTACAAAAAATGAATATACCAAGATGTTTTTTGACCTAGTGGAATACATTAAAACAGAATATAAAATGTTTGCAGATGTTTTTAGATTTGATCCTAGAGTTTATAGAAATGACATATCCTTTAGCATCGCTAAACACATTCTCAACGGTTATCAAAAAGTAAACGAATACAACCTTCCTGATGTGTTTTCAACAACAGACAAGGATATTTTACACAGCATATCTGAAAATAAATTACAATTTTTAGTTTCTGACAAGGATAATTTTATCGCTGCTTCAGTTAACAACAAAGATGTGCATGTCATGAATAAGTTTAGCATAGTTCGCAATTACGAAAAGTTAATGGAGTTAGCAGAATGACATTTGGATATCTATTAGTTGTGTCGGAAAAGGATGATACCAATTATGCAAGGCTCGCATATGCTCTTGCTCTGAGCATTAAGAATACACAAAAAGAAGGATACGACAAGGTAGCACTAGTAATTAATGATAAGAAAAGGCTAGAAGGATTTACTTCAACGTGGGTATTTGACGAAATTATCGAATGGGATGGAGCAGAATTTTGGGACGGTAGATCTCATATGGATTTATTAAGTCCTTGGGATCAAACAATATGCCTTGATGCCGATATGCTGTTCCTTAGAGACTACAGTCACTGGGCTGAATATTTTATTAAGAATAGCGAATTATATGTTGCCAACAAATCCTATACCTATCGAGGAGAAGTCGTAACTGATGATTATTACAGAAAAACTTTTTTAGCGAACGAATTGCCTAATTTATATTCCTTTTACACATTCTTTGTTAAGGACAGCCAGTTGGCTAAAGAATTTTTTAACTTGCAAAGAGAAATTATTAAAAATCCTAAGGAGTTTAGTAATCTATTCCTAAACAATTATAAACCCAAGATTGTAGGAACCGACGAAGCATTTGCGTTAGCAGCCAAGATACTAGACATATCAGATCAGATTTCATATGATTTAGAATTTCCTAGAGTCGTACACATGAAAGGCATGATACAAAAGTGGCCTTACCCTGCGGATAGTTGTTATGATCACATTGGATTTTATTTTAATAGACAGGGTAAATTAAAACTAGGAAACTTTGAACAAACTGATATTGTCCACTACGTAGATAAGGACAAGATCACTCTAGAAACAATAAACATATTGGAGGAAATAGCATGGAAGAAAAACTAAAACTTCCGGATTTTGACGAGTGGATCAAGAACTACAAACCGGAGCCGGTAGTTTATTGTGCTGCTTTTGATCCAGAATCAGGAAAGGTATTAGCAGTAGGTCCTAATCACGCCGTTAATGAAAAACAATATAGCAATGTAATAGAATTAGATTCTGACGTTGCTGAAAAAATTATATCTGGTGATATAAGGATGAGCAAGTGTTTTGTTGATCCACACGAAGGAAAACTAGAAATAGTAGAAGTAAAAGACCTATTTAAGATTGACGATATGTTGCACAGAATTATTGTCAAGGAATGGTCAGACATTAAGAAGCCTGATATTCACTTGACACACTACGCTGATGGTAATACACTAATGATACAATTATCAGAAGAATATGGTGGAACATATAAGCAAGATGAGGAACACCAGCCAGTGGCAAAAAGAAAAATGTTTTGGGATGGTGATACGGTATTAGACTTTACTATAACTGATTACAATGATCCTAATGTTATTGCTGATAACTTTAGCATTAAAATTAACGAATTAGTTGGAAACAAAGTTATTAAGTCCGAACTAAACATTCCAACATATTTTAGTGTATACACTAGAAGACTATTTAAAAATTACATGATTGAGGAAAAATGAAAAAAGTAGTTGAGTTTGATGTTTTCTTTTTGAGTTACGATGAGCCTAATGCAGATTTACATTACGCTGATCTATGTAACAAAGTGCCTTGGGCCAAAAGAATACACGGTGTAAAGGGTTCTGACCACGCACACAAGGCAGCAGCAGAACAATCAGAAACTGATTGGGTTTTAACCGTTGATGCTGACAACATTGTATATCCAGAATTCTTTGACATAGAAATAGACATGGACAATCCGGACATTCGTGCATACAGTTGGTGTGGTCGCAACAATGTTAATGGCCTGCGCTATGGTAATGGCGGATTAAAACTGTGGAACAGAGATCATGTGCTTAATATGAAAACGCATGAAAACGCAGACAGTGAAAGAGCTCAGGTTGATTTTTGTTGGGAAGATGGTTATAGAAATTTTCCTAAAACATTTAGTGACACGGTAATTAATGCAACACCCTTTATGGCATGGCGTGCTGGATTTCGCGAAGGTGTAAAAATGACACTGGATGGCGGATTAAAGGTTCCTTCACAAGAAATTGAAAAACGTGTTTGGTGGCACAATATGCACAGGCTAAGAATGTGGAGCACAGTTGGAAGCCATGTTGAAAATGGTTTGTTTGCCGTATATGGAGCAAGGCTAGGAACATATCTTACAAACTGTACGGATTGGGATCATGTTCAGGTTAGAGATTTTGAATCGTTACGTGAATTGTATAATGAACAGTGCAAGGATTATGAGGACGGCTTTGGACTTGAACAAGAAGTTAAAAGATTAGGAAGTGAATTAAGACATGAACTAGGATTTAACTATCCCAACCTGGATCCGTCAATGAGCAAGTATGTTATGGATCTATACGAAGAATCAATTAATTTAGGAAAAACATACTTCAGTCAAACTTATGTATGATATATTTTTTGTCAGCAAGGAAAAAATTAATAATGATGCTTGGACGAGGTTCAAGCAATCAGTACCTCATGCACAAAAAATAGAAAATTGTGATACCTTTGAAAAGGTAGCAAACAAGTCTCTAACAAAACACTTCTGGGTAGTATGGGATAACATCACAGTCAATCCTAATTTTGAATTTGATTATAGAATACCCGAGTGGGATGAAAAATATATTCACGTGTTTCGAAATGGTGCATACCATGATGGTATCTGCATATTTCCTAAACGTTCTAAGATACTCCAGAGGGAGTGGGACTATCGATTCTTTACCAACAAGAAAGAAATGGACACAACAGCAAGCCAGCCCATTCCATACGATGTTGCTTTCATATCATATCATGAGGAGCATGCGGAAGAGAATTTTAATAAGTTATTAAAGAAAGCACCGCATGCACAATGGACACGTGATGTCAAGGGCATACACCAAGCACACATAGAAGCAGCAAGGCGTGCAACCACGGACATGTTTTACATAGTTGATGCTGATGCTGACGTGTTGGAAGATTTTCAATTTGACATGCAGATTCCCTACTATGATTTTAATGCGAGAAAGAGCGTGTATGTTTGGCGCAGCAGGAATCCAATCACTGATTTGGAATATGGCTATGGTGGTGTTAAACTGTTTCCCAGAGAAGCAACGCTTAACATGGACACGGATACTCCGGACATGACCACTAGCCTTTCTGACAGTTTCCGTGCAATGGAACAAGTAAGTAACATAACAGCATTTAACACGGATGCATTCTCTACCTGGAAGAGCGCATTTAGAGAATGCTGTAAGTTGGCAAGTAGAACCATAAGGGGACAAAATGATGATGAAACGGATCAAAGACTTAGCAAGTGGTGTTCGGACTATGGACGCGACAGACCTTTTGGCGACTATGCAATCAATGGTGCCCGTGCTGGCAGGGTTTATGGTGTGGCTAATAGTGCTGATCCTGATGCTCTTCGGTTGATAAATGATTTTGATTGGTTAAAGGAACAGTTTGATGCAGGACAAAGATAGAATAGAAAAATTCATACCCATTATGGAGGAGATATCTCCTACATTCTGCTTGGCCAAATGGCACCACACGACCATCTATTTACAAACAGGTGAAACACACAGTTGTTATCATCCTGCACCGCACGCAATACCAATACCAGGACTTGAGGAGAATCCAAGTCAACTGCACAATACTCCGCAGAAAAAAGCAGAGCGCAAGGAAATGCTTGAAGGCAAGAAGCCAAGCGGATGCCAATACTGCTGGAACATTGAATGCATGGGCAAGGATTACATAAGTGATAGGAAGGAAAGAAATGCAAGTATCTATACTGAAGAAAGATTTGCTGCAATTAAGGCAGACCCTTTGGCTGATGTTAATCCGCAGTATGTAGAAATATCATTTGGTAATGAGTGTAACTTCAAGTGCGGCTACTGCCATCCTAAGCACAGTTCAGCATACCACAAGGAAATACGTGACCACGGTCCATACACGATGGTCAAGAATCATCGCAATGACATTGATTGGTTCAAGGTATATGAGGAAGAGGATAATCCATACGTTAAGGCATTCTGGAAGTGGTGGCCCGAACTGCGCAAGACTCTTACGATATTGAGAATAACGGGCGGCGAGCCTCTGCTACAGCAGAGCACGTGGCGCATGTTTGAAGAACTTGAAAAGAATCCAATGCCAAATCTTGAACTAAACATTAATTCAAACTTTGGTGTAAAGCCCTTACTGATAGAACGCTTTGCGGACAAGGTTAATAACCTAGTAGAAAAAGGTTGTATCAAGGAGTTTAAGGTATTCACTAGCATGGATACTTGGGGTCCACAGGCCGAATACATTAGAACTGGATTGGATTTAGAATTGTGGGAACGCAATCTTGACACATACATGACCAAGACTAATATGCCGTTAACATTCATGATTACGTTTAATATTCTAACTGTAACAAACTTTAACAAACTGCTTAAAAAGATTCTTGAATGGCGTGTAAAATATAATATTGACGATCAAACTAAGTGGCAACGTATAAGATTTGATACTCCGTATTTAAAGGAACCTTTACAGTACGATATGAACATACTGCCCAAGGACGAGTTTATACCTTATATGGAATCGCATCTACAGTTTATTAAGAACAATTTAGATGATTTTAACAAACACAAGTTTTCAGAACTAGAATATGAAAAGTTTCGACGTGTGGTTGATTACATGGCATCAACTGATTATACTGTTGAAAAATTAACGGAAGGTAGAAAAGATTTTTATAATTGGTTTACAGAATATGATCGAAGAAGAGATCTTGACTTTGTTAAGACCTTTCCTGAATTAGAGAACTTTTATTATGACTGCCGAACCGTCTAAAACATTTTGTATATTGCCCTGGATACACATATATGCCAACCCAGATGGTAATGTATTGCCTTGTTGTATAGGAGATTGGAATAAACCTCTAGGAAACATACAGAATAATACTCTTGATCAAGTCTTTAATAACAATAAATTTAAAAAGATGAGACAGAACATGCTGCAAGGAAAGCAATGTGCAGAGTGTTCCGTTTGTTACAGAGATGAAGCAACCGGTAATTCTAGTTTTAGAATACATTCTAACGAACAGTTTTCAAAATATATCCCCCAAGCATTAGAAACTAATCCAGATGGTTCACTAAAAGATTTTAAATTAAGATACTTGGATATAAGATGGAGTAATATATGCAATTTTAGTTGCAGGTCCTGTAGTAGCACATATTCATCTAGTTGGGCAAAGGAAGATGGCAAGAAAAATGTTTACATATTTGCCGGAGGAAACTCCAACGATGAATTGTATAATCAATTTGAACCTCATTTTGATACAATAGAAGAATTTTATTTTGCAGGCGGAGAACCGTTATTAACTGATAAGCACTACGACATATTGGAATATCTTATTGAACACAATAAAACAGACGTTAAGTTAAGATACAATTCTAATCTATCAGTATTAAGATACAAGGACAAGAACATATTAGAATTGTGGAACAAGTTTAATAATGTTTATGTCGGAGCGAGCCTGGATAGTTGGGGCAAGCGTGCTGAGTATATTAGGCACGGAACAAAATGGAATCTAATAGAGGATAACATCAATAGAATTAGAAAAGAAACACCGCATGTTAATCTTCAAACAAATACAGTTGTGTCAATATTTAATATACACACTCTTCCTGAATTTATAAACTATTTGATTGATAACAATCTAGTTGACATTAATAATTACAAACCTCATTTTTATAATATACAGAATCCAGATTTTTATAGTTTTAATATCTTAACTAACGACTTTAAAGAAAAAACTCTAACAAAATTAAAAGAGTTTATGAATAATTCTTCGGATAATATAAAGTATGCTGTACAGGGTGTAATAAATGAACTTGAATCTTCGAAATATACACCTGAATTAAAAAGCAAATTAGTTATTAAGACAGAATACTATGACATGCTAAGGAATGAAAACGTGTTAGAAACATTTCCAGAAATAACGGAGTTGTTTTAATGAAAGCATATTTTGATAACCTTAATCTAAATGAGTCTAATTGTAGACATTTAGAATCCACAAAGGAAACAGATAATTGGTATGTTGCTCCAGGTTCGATGATTAAGAAGAACTTATCAGCATTACAAATAGAAATGGATACCCTAGATAATCTTACAGATCCAGGTTGGTACTATGTTGATGTTAGGAATGATCCTAACTGGTGGTCAGGAGCAATCGATCCGACAGGTGCTGTAGGAGTAGTACCCACTAAGCACGTTATAGAATGCTTGCCTAATAATGTTCTAAATCTAGTAAGAGAAAAGAAACTAAGATTAGTAATTGCTGCTGACAGAGAAGGTGGTCCAATGGTATGTGAGCATTACGATGCCTTTAGAGAGACGCATAATGTTATAGTTAGATTAAACTTGCCTAAACACTCAATTCTAATAACCCAAGGAAATAAAAAGATAGAAAGGCAGTATGAACAATGGTGCAAGGATAATAGCGTAGATAATATCTATGAAGTTATGTATAGCAATCATTTCGACAAGATTTTTATTGATTCAAATCTTCCCACAGATCTAATAGTAAAGGAATCCATAGCCAATAACGATAGCAAGGACTTTAACAGCCTAAACAGAGTTTACAGACCTCAGCGTGGCGCACATCTATATAAGTTAATTGAGGATAATGTGCTAGACAAAGGAATCGTAAGCGGTAATGATATAAGACTGAACGATCAAGCAACTGAATTTTTAGTAGGTGATTATTTAAAATTACAGGATTATTTTCCTAAGTTTGTTGACGGAGATTGGTCAGTTAACAATGCTGCAAATCAATATAACATTGACATATACAAAAACAGTCTAATGACAGTAGTAACGGAAACAATGTTCATGGATGATGTTGCGTTTATTACGGAAAAGATATTTAAGCCCATAGTATTAGGACATCCTTTAATATTGTTTGCTTCTGTGGGCACGCTAGATTGTTTAGAAGAAATGGGTTTCAAAACTAATTGGTGCGGCATTGATCCTAAATACAATCAAATCGAAAACGACAAGGAAAGATTTAATGCAACACATCAAGTATTGTTGGATTGGATCAAACTCTCCAGAGAAGAAAAAATTAATAGAATACAAGATAGTTACGATATAATGAAACATAATTTTGATTTAATTAGAAGCAGAAACTTTTATCATGAATCATTGAAAAATGTTATCAAGAGTTGCAAGGATTATTTTAATGAAACCGTTTAACGAATATAAAAGATTTTTCGCATTTGGTTGCAGCCTAACCAAATACTACTGGCCCACGTGGGCCGACATCATAGCCTCTGAAATTTCTGAATATTACAACTACGCACAGACAGGCGGCGGCAATCTATTCATTAGCAACAGCATAGTAGAAGCAAATCTAACTCATAAATTTAACGAGAATGATCTTGTAATTGTTATGTGGAGTAGCATTAGCAGAGAGGATCGTTACAAAAACCGTAAATGGGAAACTCCTGGTAACATTTATACACAGGGTGTAATTGATATGGACTTTGTGCATAAATGGTACGATGATAGATTTTACCTAATGAGAGATTTAGCAATAGTAGAACAGTCTAGTGCATATTTAAAAAGTTTGACTTGTGATACTGATATGCTGAAAATGGTAGACTTTGAAGAAACCAAGACAAGCGATAGCATAAAGGGAAATCATTTAGAGGACATTTTGAAATTATATTCAACTACTCTTGAAAAAGTAAAACCGTCAATAGTTGATGTTGTCTATCAAGGTACGTGGCCAGTCATTCCAATACGAGGTTGGGGAGGTGGAGGTCAAACTGCGGACTATCATCCAACACCAAACGGACATCTAAGATATTTAGAAGAATTTTACACGGTAACCAACAAGATGAAACAGTTTGCTAACGAGTTTGACGAACAGGTACTTAAATGTAAAACACTAGATGATACCTTAAAATTCTGGTGTCCTCCGGGAGTATCTAGATTATGATGGCCTGTATAAATTCTAATAAGTTGCTGTATGTAGTAACCTATGACACTAACAATCCGAAAGTAGAAATAATTGAAAGCACTGCGGTGTTACAGCAAAAATGGAAATCGAACAAGGACTTTTTCTACATTCAGTTTTCAAACGATTTAAGTTTTAAAATTTTTGATATTGCTGATTTAGTTCCGCAGAATGACTTTTTACAAATCAAGGATCCTAATTCTAATGTCTATCTAATGTTAGATAATGCATTAGAATATTTTTATTCAAGTGCTGATTCTATATATGAAAATATTGTCATCAAGCATAATGTTCCTGCAGAAAAAATTATTTTTCTCAGTGCAGTTCCTACTATGCATGAACACATAAAAAAACTAGCAGCAAAGTACAATCTTCCAGAAATAAAATTAGATTGGTTCAACCTTTTTGAAACAAACGGACAGAATGCAATACGATTATCTCCTGGATTTGAAACTCTGCAAAAGAAACAAAAGTATGAAAAGGCATTTATCTGTCTGAATAGAAGATGGAGATTACACAGGCCCTTGATGATTACTTTGTTAAAAGATAAGGGATTAATGGATCGAGGGTATATTAGTTTTGCACCTTCCGACGACAATATGGATTGGAAAACTGCATATTCTAGATTAAAAATGATGTACGCTAATCATTCATTGATAAATCCAATTCTAGAAAGAAATGAGGATATCATAAAGATGCCTCCTCTCTATTTGGACCAAACAGATTTAGTAACCAATCGAGCAGAGCATGAAGAAACAATTAATGAATATTATTTGAATACCTACTTTAGTTTAATTAACGAAACAACGTACCATGAAGGAGTTCCTTTCTTTAGCGAAAAAACATTCAAAGCAATTGGAATGGGTCATCCTTTTGTAGTAGCAACAACTCCTAACAGTTTGCAGTATCTTAGAAAGTTAGGATACAGAACTTTTCATCCTTTTATTGATGAATCCTATGATCAGATAATGGACGACGGAAAAAGAATGGTAGCAATAGTTAATGAAGCAGAACGTCTATCCAAAATGGACAAACAAGAATTTAAAAACTGGAGAGTTAACGTAAAACCAATAGTAGAACATAACAAGAGATTGTTAAAATCAAAGCGTGATAATTCAACGCCTGTGAACTATAACTAGTACCGTTTTAAGGCGCCTTAAACGCATTTTAAGCGTCATACAGCGGTGTTATTAGGTGCTGTGCTATAGTTGAACCCTGTAGCAATAAACCAGGTTTAAAAGGCGTTTAAATGTATCTTTGTAAATACTTTTGGAACAACAGTAAAGGAAAAATAGATGAAAATTGGATTTATTGGACTGGGTAAATTGGGCCTTCCCTGCGCAGAAGTAATAGCCCAAAAAGGACATGATGTTACAGGTTATGATATCATCGATGTAAAAACAGAATTAGTCCAATTTAAGACTACCATAGAAGAGTGTGTTAGGGATAGAGAAATTGTTTTTGTAGCCGTTCCTACTCCACACGATCCAGCATATGATGGACGAGCTCCAACAGCACACCTACAACCAAAAGACTTTTCATACGATATTGTTCATAGTGTTCTCAAAGAAGCAAATGAATACATGAACAAGGATCAACTGCTTGTTCTTATTTCAACAGTACTGCCTGGTACAACACGCAGAGAGTTTATACAACACATTACCAATACTAGATTTGTTTATAATCCATACCTAATCGCAATGGGAACAGTTGCTTGGGACATGGTTAATCCAGACATCGTGATGATAGGAACGGATGATGGAAGTGCCACTGGTGATGCGATTGAACTGGTTAGATTCTATCATACAATTATGGAAAACAATCCAAAGTATGAAATTGGAACTTGGGATGAATGCGAATGCATAAAGGTATTTTATAACACCTTCATTTCGACCAAGATTGGATTGGTTAACATGATGCAGGACGTTGCCGAAAGGCAGGGCAACATTAATGTTGACAAGGTTACTGAAGCACTATCAAACTGCACAAAGAGAATTACAAGTTCTGCATACATGAAAGCAGGTATGGGCGACGGTGGCGGATGTCATCCAAGAGATAACATTGCACTACGCTATATGGCAGATAAATTAAATCTAGGCTATGATTTATTTGATGCTGTTATGAACGCAAGAGAAAAGCAAGCCAAGAACATGGCCGCAAAGTTAGTTGCTATTTCCAAGGAAAGAAATTTACCAATTCTACTAAATGGCGTTGCATATAAACCAGGCGTTCCGTATCAGGACGGTAGTTACAGTTTATTAGTAGGACATTATTGTCACGAACTAGGTCGAGGTCCAATGACCATTGATCCTGCGATTGATTTGGGTGGCGGCCAGGAGTTTAGAGCAGTCGTGTTACTTGCACATCCTGAACTTTATGTTAAGTTAACCAATGACAGTGTCGTTGTTGATCCTTGGAGACAATACTCTTCGGACAAGCACTTGGTTATTCATTACGGAAATACTAGAAAAAATTAAAGAATATTATTAGTTCTTTTCTTGATATCTGCCTTAAGCATTTCAATATCAATTTTAAAATCTAACTTTTTGATTGTGTCTTTGTACTCTGAAAGAGTACCTAAAAGTTTTTTGGCAACGGCATCTGGATGATTTGATTTCAATTGTTCTTTGATATCAATCTCCCATATTCTACCATCTTTAAATTCCAAAATCATTACGTCAACGTAAGCGACCGGCATGGTGTCCATATATAAATCTTCGAACACCTCCGGCCACTCTTTAACTAAATGTTTCGGCGGTTTAAAATATTGCCTATGCACGGCTTACGCTTCTGCAGAGGCCTTTTCTTTCGAAGAAGTTTTCTTCTTCGGTGGATCTAATTCATCTGCTTCGCGACGCAATCTTGCTGCTTCTTTGTACATAGCATCTGCTTGGCTGCGATAAGATCTAGCAAGATCTGAATCAGAAAGAACACCGTCGGTTGCTGGTGCTGCTACTGGTTCTTCGCTAGGTAATGTTTCAGTTGCCGGAGTAGCAGTTTCACCTGATTTAGGTGCGCCACTTACGAATGTATATAATTCGTCAATGCTTACATTGCGCTGTTCTGCAATTAGAACATTAAGTTCTGAAAGTAAAATTTCACTTACTGGAGTAGGTGTCATTTTAACTGTATCAGTCGCAACTTTTTTCAAACGTCCTTCTGCCTGAACTGCTGTTAGCATATTAGTTCCGTTAGGAAAACTTCTAGTGAACATAATTTCACCGAGTTCGTTTGACTGTTGTCCTTGTTCAGAATCAATTAATTCCATTAAGGAATTGTGTTGATCGTCTCTTAATGTTGCTGTAGGTAAAACTAACGCCATGTTAGATTCACCAGGAACGGTTCTAAATACAACGGCAACTTTCTCACCGGTGTTTACAATCTTTCCTACGTGTTTAGTGTCTTTAGCCATTATTTTTCACCTTGTTGTGCTTGTTGTTGTTTGGTAACATGTTCTAAAAATGCAGTTAACTTATTGTAAGTTTTTCCAACTGCTTCTAGTTCATTTGCTTTAAATGCACCTCTAGTTGTAGCAATATCGATGATGCTACGAACAGCATTTAGATCGTTTACATTTAAATCAGGACCTGCTGCTTCTTGAGCAACCCCTGGTGTTGGAACAGGACCGCTTGCCGGCGCTGCCGTTGTTTCAGAAGCAGGTGCTTCTGTTACATTTTCGTTTTTAGTTTCTTCCGCCATTTAGTTTCTCCTTAGATATGGGCATGCTAACATAAAGTATGTTAACTCTTTTTGTTCTTCAAACCCCACAAATGTGGATGTATGAAATTTATTTTCTTCGTTAACAGAAGGATAAGTCACAATGCAATATCTTCCTGTTAGTTTAGATTTAATCCAATTAATAATGTTTTGATCAGCCCTTTCGCTGTTTCCAATTTTGGTTTTTGAAAAATGCGGAGGCATGGTTTTTAACTGCCGTGAATTTAAAACATCAAGTGGATTAAGTTCTATCATGTAATTATTTATAAAGTGCTACTATTACTCTGACAATTCTTGGCTGAGTCTTTTGGACAATGCTTTGTTATATCCCAATTTTTGGACATCACCACTGAATAGATACAGTTCAAAAGCAGACTTCTCCTTTAATACAGTTATTGCTCTTCTAGTAATATAATATGGTGATTCTATATAGTTGTCAAGCCATAAAAGCACCTGCGGTGTTACAGAAAAATTTTTTGGAAAGTCTACTTTATAGGTTTTGATTTGTGCAGTTAACTCTATGAAATTAAGTGCCTCGTCTGTCAAACGAAGTCCGCCGGATTCTTTGGATCTAACATTCCACCACCAACCAGATCTTTTTTCTTTTATAATATCTTCGGTGATGTCTTGATTTGCTGCTTTTAGAAAAACTCTCGTATAATTATCTTTAATGTCCATTCCACTATTCTTTATCTCCGGTAGTAAGTCTGTACACTGAAAAATCATTTGTGTTAAAGAGTTTGTTAAGTTTCTTGGCTAAGTTTCTAGCGTGTCCTGGATTAGAAAATGAGACCTTTTTATATTTAGGACCAGGATAACTAGCAACAGCACTTCCACTTTTTAGATTGAAAGGTTTATCCTTGTAAAACACTGCCCAAATGGCATCGCTCTCGAGAATCTGTTCCACTTTGTATGTTTCTCGATTAGTGTGTTCGAGAATTATTGTTGGTTTTGGTCTGCTCATATATACGTAATTCCTAGTTAACTACGTATATATTTATCCTTTCTTAGAAGGAACCGCCGTCAAACTTTACGTCAACTTCAGTGCTAGATTTCTTTATTTCCTTTAGAAGTGCGTGTATTTCGCCTATAGTGCTGCCTAGTTTTGTTGTAAGCAAGGATAGTTCTGTTGTAAGATCACGTGCTTCTTGTATGGTAATTCTAACCTCTTTTTGTTGCGATCTTTCAGCAACAGCAATTCGCTGTAGCAGTTTTTCAACAGTTGCTAGATTTACAGGAACATTATTTTGAGACATTTGATAATACCTGTTTCATTTCTAGTTCAGTTTTGAAAGGACCTCTGTACTCATATCTTTGTAAAGTAATTAGTTTAGGGCAGAAACTTTTTACCCAACCTTTTTCAAATCTAATAGTATAGTAACCTGCACAATACAAACTCTTTGAATCCTTACTCTTTGTAAAGAGAGGAAGTTTCTTCTGTATATCATACATTGCATTATGCGGAATGGTGCTAGATGCAAATCCATGCACTTCCTTAGGATTAGAATTATCTGCTTCCTTGATAATCTTAGCAACAAAAAAATCGTTTCCAAACTGTTCGGTAAGATTTTTCTTAGTGTTGAAGATTGTAATTCCTTCCTCATTACTTAGAATAAATTTATTCTCTTCATTCTTTCTTAGTGTGGCAACTCTCACACCATCATTTTCAACGATCCAAAATTTATTATCAATAATGGGTTTTGCTTGAATCAATGCCATATTATCCTCCTAAAACTTTTTCGACTGCATCGTCATATCTTGCATTAAGAGGCTCAGCATAAGCCTGTGCTTGATCTGATATTTTCTTTAGATCATAAAGATTACAGAACTTCATTAATCTAATACCAACCTGACTTACATTCTTGTTTGAATTTGTTGCAGTTGAAATTGTTTCTTTAATAACGTTCTTAATGTCATCTGGCTGATGCTTAAGATCAATTAACTGTCGATTTCTTTCATAATCTTCTAGCACACGATGTTCTTTACCTTCGTGATCAACCCAACGCTGTAACATCAAGTTATTCCAATTGAAACCTTTTGTTTGTCTATCAGCAAATGCCTCCATCAAACCTACCTTGTTCTTTGTGCCTTTCTTACGCACACCTGGATATGCACTAAACACATTATCACTTGTGTCGCCTCGCATACATTTTTCAAACAATAGCCACTCTGGATCTGGAACAGCCTTAGACTCTTTTGTTTTCTTGTCAATTACAGGAAGGCCTTTCTTATCAAAATAGCCTTCGTGTGTAGTTGTAACTTCCTGCACACCGTTATATAATTTAACATTAGGTGCAATTAATTGTTGGAAATCAGTATCAGTTGAAATAATAACGTGTTCTGTATCAGGATGTTGTTGAATCCAGCCTGCAATCAAATCATCTGCTTCTAGTTGTGAATGCTGTAATACTGTACAGTTTGTTTTATCTGTAACGAATTCTTTGAATGTATCAAATGCTTCCCAAAATACAGTTTCTTCTTCCTGCTGTTTTTCAGTAAGGGCCGCACGAGCATCTGAACGATTACGCTTGTAAGGCTCATAATAATCCTTACGCCAACTACGTCCTTCTAAACAGAAAACAACATGGGTACCATTAAAGTCCTGCCATGCTTTCTTAATGCTATTAAGTGTAATATGGAAAGCCATGCCCAACTTAATGTCAGCATCGCCATTAATTACATGCCTCGCACGAAAGAACGTGTTTGCAGTATCTACTATTATATGACACATTTTACTCATTTTCTCTTTTAACAGCACTAGCATCAATAGAGCCAGTGTTTAGTGGGCCTCCATAGTCACCATCGACTACAACGTTTGCACAAAGTTCACGGAACCAACGATCAACAATTTCTTCATCCTTGTCGCCTTCTACACCGTATCCTTCATTTCTTAATTGTACTATGAAATACTCGTTCCAGTCAAGTTCAAAGAATCCATTTCGAACATTTTCTTTGTTAACATGAGTATTCAAAACACTTATCCAAGGTTCCTTCTTCATAGTAGCCTTTTCTTTGTCTGTAAGTCCTGGCTTAGATGTGTCTGGTTCCTTGTTCTTCTTAAACAACTTCTTAATAAAGTCCATATTGTTTTCCTTATGTTCCGATAGCATTACCAAACAAGTACACATGCACTCTTGCAGCCACATTGTATCCTCGCTGGAAAGCCATCTTAGCAACAGAACCGGCTGTTGCAGTTTGCTCTTCTTCTCTAGCACCAACGGGCATTACCCAAATTGGATAATCTATTCCCTGTGCCTTGAATTGTGAGATTACCTGTTCCATTTCATCCCACTGTTGCTGTTCGGAACCAACAACAAATTTTAATTGTCCTCTATCTGACAAGTTTCTATATTCTGCTACTGCCTCAGGCTTAATTGCCTTCTTAGCAGTTTCTCCCGCCACACTCCAAAGTTTAGGACTCACGCTAAAGAACAATTCGACATCCTTGGTAATCGGATTGTCAATATACCAAAATTCTTTAAACTCCTGTGTAAGTTCCTGTGTGCCATTAGTTTCAAATGTAACACTAGCAGGCATATTGCCTAAACGTTTAAATTCTGTCATGATACCAATGAACGCTTCTTGTGCGTGTTTCATTAACGGCTCACCACCTGTAACACAGAAGTGTTGTCTTTGTCCTGTTACAGGATGTAAAAATTTGCCCTCTGGATTGGAATCTGTCTTTAACACATTAATAATGTCATGTGCAAGTTCAACGGCAGTTTTTTGTCCCATTAAGTGTTTAAACTTCTTGCTCCAAGTATAACTGCTATCGCAACCTTTCTCCCATACAGGCAAGTCTTCAACTCTCTTAACTTGGCTCACATCATAGTGTTCAAATGGCAAATCATATGTGTCTGGATTAGTAGGATCAATCTGTCCAAAGCCATTACACTGTAGATTACATAAGAAAAAACGTATCCAAGCAGTAGGCACACCTGTATAGTGTCCTTCACCTTGAATACTGTGAAAGATTTCGCTATAATAATATTTTTTATCAGTTGCTATTGTCATTGTCTTTATTATACGCTTTCTCTTGCTCGTTGTCAACCTTTTTAGACAGCGAAAAACTGCCATTAAAGTTGTCAGTCCAAACCAAATCGTCACCTATATCCCAACCCATTTGGTTCAATAATTCTGTGGGTAGGGGAAGAACCAAATCGCCAGTATCTGGATCTTCCTCAACTGTTACTGTATGTTTCAAAGTAATCTCCTTAGAAATACTTCTTTAACACTTCAATTTCGTCATGATATTTTGCAATAATATCCAACTCTTTTTCAATTGCTTCCAAAATATCTGGATGTTCTCCAATCCCCGCTGGATTGTTTAGATACACTTCGACATTCATCTTGTGCTTTTGAATATGGCCTTCTGCGTGTGATACTAATGCGTTTATCATTTCGTCTCTATTAATTGCCATTGTTCTCTCCTTTTCTGTAGTTTCCCTTCTCGGGTATCACGTGACGAACACCGCCTCGCGGATCTTCCATGTCGCCATCACGGCGAGGAATTAAATGAACATGCGGCCACATCACAGTTTGTCCTGCAGCCTCTCCAATGTTCTGGCCTAAGTTATAGGCATCACAATATCCTTTCTGAACCCAATCATAACCCCATGAATACGCTGCCTTATAACAGGCTGATAACTTATCCCAGGTTTGTTCCTTAGGTACGAAAAGAATGTGTCCTTCCGTTACCGGAAAGCCGTCCTTAAACACGGTAAAGTCTCTTGTGTCTATTAACACATCCTTCCAAGGGATATCCTTAAATTCCATTACTCTTCTTCGCTTTCTTCAATGTGCGTTTCGTATTCTTCTTCACCATACCAGCATTTAAAATCCACAGCCCATTCGTCGTCCTCTTTCGCATATTTCCAAATGGCATTTTGCTGGTCCACAGGAAGTGCATGGAATGCTGCTCTGAAGTAGCCAGCCTGTTCATCAGATGCTTCTGATCGCATTTCTTCGGCACGAGTCCAATCTTCTTCATCGTCACTTTCACTTAGTTCGTCTGCCTCTACCCATGTATCCCATGAGGCTGAATGTGCATCCTCATTTAAATCACTGATAATATCGTATGCTTCTTCTTTAGTTATTGTCATTTAAATATTCCTTTTTGTACCATTTATGAAATTCTGGATTATCTCTAAAAATATTAACTATTTCTTCTGCACTAACCTGTTCAGTTTTAATGCAGACTGCTAGTTTTTCCCAATCTTTCTTTTCGTATAATACTTTTACTGCCATTAGAAACCTCTACTTCTGTTTATCTGAAATATTTTTGGTCCGGGAGTTGTAAATTCAAAACCCATCTTGTTACCAACATATACCTTACCGTTATACTGCATATGAATTTTATTATTTGCAAGCCAAACATCTACAAACTTTTTATCTTGAAATCTATCAACTTCTGCTTCTGCTACTTTATCATTGTCTGTGCAGGTCACAGTGCATACATTATCGTATTCAGACGCCATTAGTATTCTCCTACATTTTCCCAAGGATAAACTAACCAAACATCTTCCTCGGCTTTGTTTACTTCATCGCAAGAGTATGACACACCGTCGAACTCACTGCTTAGGTTTTCTGTTAATACTGCGAAACGTACATTGTCTCCCCAAATCTGATCCCATACAGGACTATGTGGTAAACAACCGCTCTTCCAATCTTGTTTAATCCAATTAAATGTAGCACCAGTGTCGTTAATATCATCTACAATTAAAATATTTTTTCCAACTGGTTTGTTTTTAAAGAATCCCATCTCTGGAGCATATGAACCGTGTTCATCGTAGCCATAGGCATCTTCTGCCATCCAGCAGTTTGTTTCACTTTCGCTGTTGTCATCACGTAGACTAACCTTAAGTGCTTCACAACGAATGCCTGTCATGTTACTAATAATAGTAGCAGGAACGTTACCGCCACGTGTAATGCCCACGATGTAGTCTGGCTTCCAGTTATCCTTGTACATTTGTGTGACTATATTTACGCACATTTTTTCTACATCCTGCCAGGTGTAGTAATGTTTTTTAACCATTTTGCTCCCCTAGAGTAAAATCAACTTGTTTTACATTTGCCCAAAGAAAACTTCTCCATCCCTTGGCATTAACATCATAAACAGCCAATGATGTAGGAACCTTTTCAAACTCCAATTCCATCTGATTAGGATCTACCTGAGTCTTAGGACGAAACTCTTCTGGTATTAGATCGAAGTTAAGAGTGGATGTCATCTTTCTTTCTTCTCCATTTTTCTTGGTAAAG